>Ga0209373_10000661_pt1 | contig 50578 bp, 50 predicted proteins | sample Higcelweek5metaG_FD_187173 | JGI IMG/M metagenome (GOLD analysis project Ga0209373, IMG submission 187173) | Freshwater pond sediment microbial communities from the University of Edinburgh, under environmental carbon perturbations - High... | ecosystem: Environmental > Aquatic > Freshwater >... | reverse complement strand
ACGCTCAGCAGGGTGGAGAGCAACGCGCCGTTGAGCAGCGCCCCCCAATGGTGATCGACACCGTCCTCCAGCCCGGCATAGCCCTGCGGGTCGGCGCCGGGCTGGCGCTCCAGCATGATGGATTTGCTGTTTGGCAGGATGAGGCGGGTCCACACCAGCAGAATTCGGCTTTGGCCGACGTCCACGGAGTTGTCGTATTGGCCGATCAGCCGCGCGCCTTGGGGAATCAAAAGATGTCGGCCGGTTGGGCTGTCATAGACCGCTTCGGTCACATGGGCGATGATCGGGCCAGGCAGATCGGAGCGGATGCCGGTGATCAGGGCGGCTGGAATGACGGCCCCGGCCTGGAGCGCATAGGGTGACGCCGGATCGGCGAGGCGGTCGGGCGCGACGGCGCGGCGGTCGACGCCACCAGTGACGAAGGCCAGCTTGTGGTCCTGCATGGTCTGGGAGATGTCCGCCTCGACGGGAGGCGTGCCGTTCGCCTTGACGGTTTCCGTGTCGACGGCTCGCGGCGGGGTGGCGGCGTTTTCCCGTCTCTGGCCGGTCTGGGCGAACAGGCGGCTGACGCGGGCCGCCTCGGTCTCTTGGGCCAGGCGTTGCTCGATTGGGGAGGGACCTTGCGTTGGAACGCTCACCGGCTTGCCCTGGTTCTGAGCGTTCAGGATCGGCTTGCCGAGATCGCCGGGCAGGGCCGGTCCCAGCTTCGGCACGGTGGCGTAATCCTGCGGCAGCCCGGCCAAGCCCTCCGCCGCAGGTCGGCCCTGCGCTCCCAGCAGGTCCGGCGATGGTCCGGCGTTCTTTCGGCTTTGCAGGCCGTACCCCAGCGTGGCGGCGACCGCCAGGGCGGAGATCCCGCCCAGCACGACCAGCGCACGGCGCGACAGCCGGGTCACGCGGGGATGTTCGGCGCGCAGGCGCAGGTTTGGTTCCGCCGTCGGCGCTTGCGGCGCGGGGGGAGCCGGATCGGCGGTTGGCGTGGTCATGGCCGCTTTCCATCAATGCGGCGGACGCGGACGCGGCGCTGGCTGTTTTCGTCGCCCATGCGCAGTTCGGCGGCGGCGAACAGGCGGTCGACGATCATGTGGTGGCCCCGCACCCGGTAATTCACCAGCTCCGGGCCGCCAGCCGGACCGACCACGAACAGGGGCGGCATCTCGCCCTGGGCGACGCCGGAGGGGAACTCGATGTAGACCTTCGCTCCGTCGTCGAAGGCGCGCAGCGGCTTCCATGGCGCGTCGTCGCCATCGATCACGTAGCGGAAATTGAGCGAGGCGATGTCGACGCCCGACGCGATCGGTTGTCGGGCGTCCGCCTCCTTGTTCGGGCGGCGCAGGGCGATGAGTTGATCCTCGGGATACTGCCAGGACACCGAGGCCATGTAGGTGGCGGCGGTGGCGCGCAGCTCCAGATGGTAGGTGCGGCGGTCGGTGTTGATGACGAGGTTGGTCTGGATGTCGGGCCGTGTCGGCTTGACCAGGATGTGGAGTCTTGTCGCGGCCCCGGCGCCGCTCTCGGTGTCGCCGATGATCCAGCGCACGGTGTCGCCGGCGGCGACGGGACCGGCCCCCGCCAACCGCTCTCCCTCCTGCAAGGCGATGTCGGTGATCCGCCCGGGGGCGGCGTAGACTTGGTAGAGGGCGCCGCTGGAATAGGGGTAGACCTGGATCGCGTTGATGAAGCCGTCGCGGACCGGCTGAACACGGGCGGCGGCGTTGGCCTGCTCAACGCGGATGGCTGGGGTTCCGGGTTCCGGTGGGGCTGCGCCGCCGGGAATCCGCTTCAATTGGCCGGGCAAGGGCAGGGGTTCCGGGATTGGAACCAGGGTGACGGGCGGCGGCGGATCCAGGATCGCTGCCGCTGGGGTGGCGTCGTCGTAACGGATGTCCGGCGGCGGCGCCGTTCCGGCGCACGCGGCGAGCAGCAGGCCGGGCAGCAGCAGGACAGGCAAGCCGACAGCGCGGACAGGGATCATGGTCCCAACTCCTTCGACCAGTTGATGGCGGTGACAAAGACGCCGAGCGGATTCTTGCGCAGCCGGTCAGCGTCTTGCGGGGGTTGGATCAGCACCGACAGGATCGCCGACCAGTGGGTGGTGTCGGCCAAAGCCCCGTCCTGATAGCGGCGCTGCGTCCAGGCGACGCGAAAGCTGGTGGGGGAGGCGCGGATGACGCTGGAGACGTCGACGGCGATCTGCTGGCGGCCGACCTTGGCGAAGGGATCCTCGGCGCGGGCGTAATCGTTCAAGGCGGCGGCGCCGGCGGCGTTGGTGAAATCATAGGCGCGCAGCCAGTTCTGGCGGACGATCACGGGGTCCGCCGGGATGCTGCGCACCTCGTCGATGAAACGGGCCAGATGCCAGGCGATCTGCGGATCGGTGGGGTGGTAATCGGCCTCGGCGGGAGCGACCGCCTGAGCCTCCCCCAGCGTGTCGACCTGGACCACCCAGGGAACCACGTTGCCGCGCGCGGACTGCCAGATCAGCCCACCGGCCAACCCGGCGGCAAGCGACAGGCAGCCGAAGGCCATCAGCCGCCAGTTCCGGGCCTGGACCCGGGCCGAGCCGATGCGCTCGTCCCAGGCCTGGGCGGCCTTCTGGTAGGGGGTTTCCGGTTCGGGGGTGCGACCGTAGCGCGCCGAGGCGCGATGGAAGGGCGTCATCAGCGGTCCCTTTCGGAGAGATCGACGGAATGACCACCGCCGCCGCTGTCGCCGGAGCGGATGGCGTGCGCGACGGCGGAAGCGCCATGGCTCATGGTCTGGCTGCGCCGCAGGCGTTTGGCCCAGTCCGGCGGGGATGTGGCCGTGTCGGGGGCGGACGTGGCTGTGGCGCCGTCAGCGTCGGCGACGGCGCCCATGGTCGAACCGCCGCCGGTGGTGGCGACGGCGGAACGGGCGCCCGCCTGATGCTGCTCTTTCAGGCTGTCGGCGGCGCTCTTCACCGCGTGTTTGATCGGAGCGGCGGCGGCCTGTCCAGCGGCCTTGCCAACCCCGGCCAGACCGGAGGCCACCCCGGCCACGCCCGATTGTCCGGCGGACCCGAGAGCGTAAGCGCTGGAGGCCGCGCCCACTGTGCGGGCGGTTCCCTGCGCTGCGGCGGCGGTGGCGCGACCGACGCCAGCCAGGGCGGCTCCTCCCCCCGCGACGGCGGCGGTGGCTCCGGCGGCGACCCCGGCCACGGCGAGGCCAGTGCCGACAGCCGCCCCGGCCCCAAGCTGCGGCGCGCCGGAGACCAGGCCGGTGGCGATGCCGGGGCCGAAGATCCCCAAACCCAGCATGGCCAGGGCGGCCAGAACCACGGACAACGCCTGTTCGATGGTCGGCTGGCTGGAGCCATAACCCGCAGTGAATTGGCCGAACAGGCCGGTTCCGATGCCGACGATCACCGCCAGCACCATCACCTTGACGCCCGAGGCGACGATGTTGCCCAGCACTTTCTCGGCGAGGAACGCCGTCTTGCCGAACAGGGCGAAGGGGATCAGCACGAAGCCGGCCAGCGTGGTCAGCTTGAATTCGATCAGGGTGACGAAGAGCTGGACGGCGAGGAGGAAAAAGGCGACCAGAACGATCAGCCAGGACACCATCAAGACGGCGATCTGGCAAGACGGCGATCTGGACGAAGTTGGCGAAAAAGGCGGTGACGCCCATCATGGTGCTGGCCGCGTCCAGCAGCGGCTGGGCGGCGTCCAGCCCGACCTGGGCGAGGCGGCCGGGCCGAAGAAACTCGGCGGCGCCGATCGATGAGCCGCCCGCCAGCAGGCCGAGACCGGCGAAGCTGTTGAACAGCAGCTTGGCGAGGCCGTTGAAGTTGCCGATGAGATAGGCGAAGAAACCGATGGAGAGGGTTTTCCTGACGAGGCGTTGAACGATGTCCTCGTCGGCGCCCCAGGCCCAGAACAGTGCCGCCAGCGTGATGTCGAGAGCGATCAGCGTCGACGACAGAGAGGCCATCTCCCCCTTCAGCAAGCCGAAGCCGCTGTCGATGTAGGTGGTGAAGGTGGCGAGGAAGAGGTCGATGACGCCGACGTTGTTCATCGCGGGTCACTCCCCGAACATGGTCACGGCGTGGGGGACGTAGCCGCTGCGGGTGGAGAAACGCCGGTACTGGACCTGGCCTTGGGATTCGGCGCTGGCGGTCCGCGCCTGTTCCAGAGCGTCGGCGCGCGCCTTGGCCGCCAGCAGGGCGGTCAGGTCGGAGAGCTGCTGGGATTGCAGGGCGAGGAGCTGGTTCCCGGCCTGGGCGGCCTGGAGCGCGCCGCTGGCCGACTGGCTGGCCGAGACCAGCGCGGTCATGGCGTCGGTGGCGTCGTCGATGTTGCCGACCACGACGGCCTGGGTCTTCAGGGAATCCTCGAAAGCGCCGACGGAGGTCTTCCAGCGGGTCTGGGCGTCGGCGATCAGGGCGGCGTCGGAAGAGGACGGAGCGGCGGGGCCATAGGGGCCGGAGAACGCCGTTTCGATCCGCTCGACGTCGTAGGCGATGGTCTGGGCCTGGGCGATCAGGCGCTGGGTGCGCTGGACCGAAGTCAGCAGGCCGGACAGCGTCGAGGTCGGCAGGCGTTCCAGATTCCTGGCCTGATTGGCCAGCATCTGGGCCTCGTTGGTCAGGGAGGTGATCTGGTTGTTGATCTGCTCCAGGGCGCGGGCGGCCTGGATGACGTTCTGGGCGTAGTTGCTCGGGTCGAAGACCGTCAGGGCCTGGGCGGACGACAGCGTCAGGCCGGCGGTCAGCAGCAGGACGCACGGAAGGGAACGGCGCTTGGTCATGGCGCGGCCTCCAGGTTGGTCAGGTCGGGGATGAGGTCGGCGGCCCAGCCGAGGCGGCGCTCGTGCAGCCAGGCGGCGGCGAAACCGTCGCGCCCATGCTCGGCGATCACTCGCTCGATGGCGGCGTGGTCGGCCTTGCCGGAGGCGGCGCAGAAGGCGAGGGCCACCGGCCCCAGACCCAGCTCGAACAGCCGGTTGCCCTGGCGCGATTGTCCGTAATAGTCGCGCTTCGGCGTCGCGCGGGCGATGATGGCGATCTGGCGGTCGTTGAGGCCGAAGCGGCGGTAGATGGCGGTGATTTGCGGCTCGATGGCGCGGTCGTTGGGCAGGAAGACGCGGGTCGGGCAGCTTTCGACGATGGCCGGGGCGATGGGGTTGTCGGCGATGTCGGAGAGCGACTGGGTGGCGAAGACGACGCTGGCGTTCTTCTTGCGCAGCGTCTTCAGCCATTCGCGGAGCTGCTGGGCGAAGGCGGGATCATCGAGGACCAGCCAGCCCTCGTCGATGATCAGCAGGGTGGGGCGACCGTCGAGCCGCCCCTCGACGCGGTGGAACAGATGGGTCAGCACGGCGGGGGCCGCGCCGCCGCCGATCAGCCCTTCGGTCTCGAACGCCAGAACGTCGGCGTCGCCCAGCCGTTCGCTTTCGGCGTCGAGCAGCCGCCCGAAGGGGCCGCCGACGCAATAGGGCTGAAGGGCCTGTTTCAGGGTGGTGGATTGCAGCAGCACGGCGAGGCCGGTGAGGGTGCGCTCTTGCTCTGGGGAGGAGGCCAGGGATCCCAGCGCCGACCACAGACGCTCCTTGACGGCGGCGTCCACCGTCACCCCTTCCCGGCTGAGAATCCCCGCCACCCACGCGGCGGCCCACGCCCGTTCGGCTGGATCGTCGATGCGGGCGAGCGGCTGGAGGGCGAGGCCGCCGTCGCCGCCCAAATCATGCCAGTCGCCGCCCATCCCAAGCGCGGCGGCGCGGATCGACCCGCCGAAATCGAAGGCGAAGACCTGCGATCCGGGGTAACGCCTGAACTGCAACGCCATCAAGGCCAGCAGCACCGACTTTCCGGCCCCGGTCGGGCCGACCACCAGGGTGTGGCCGACATCGCCGACATGCAGGACGAAGCGGAACGGCGTCGAACCTTCTGTCTTGGCGAAGAACAGCGGCGGGGCTTGGGCATGCTCATCCCGTTCCGGCCCGGCCCACACCGCCGACAACGGGATCATGTGGGCGAGGTTCAGGGTGCTGACCGGCGGCTGGCGGACGTTGGCGTAGACATGGCCGGGCAGCGACCCCAACCAGGCCTCCACCGCGTTCAGGGATTCGGGCATGCACGTGAAGTCGCGGCCCTGGATGACCTTCTCGACCAGCCGCAGCTTTTCGGCGGCGAGACCGGAATCCTCGTCCCAGACCGTCACGGTGGCGGTGACGTAGGCCTGCCCGACATCGTCGGCGCCCAACTCCTGCAAGGCCGCGTCGGCGTCGGCGGCCTTGTTGGCGGCGTCGGAATCGACCAGGACGGCGGCCTCGTTGGTCATCACCTCCTTCAGGATGGCGGCGATGGATTTCCGTTTGGCGAACCATTGGCGGCGGATGCGGGTCAACAGCGCCACCGCCTCGGTCTTGTCGAGCAGGATGGCGCGGGTGGACCAGCGGTAGGGAAAGGCGAGCCGGTTGAGGTCGTCGAGAATCCCCGGATGGGTGGCGGTGGGAAAACCCGTCACCGTCAGGGTGCGCAGATGGGCGGCGCCGAGCCTGGGTTCCAGCCCGCCGGTCAAGGGCTGGTCGGCCAGCAGCGCGTCGAGATGCATCGGGATCTCCGGCGCCCGGACGCGCTGCGTTTTGGTGGAGATGGTCGAATGCAGGTGGGTCAGGGTTTCGCCGTCGTCGAGCCAGGCCGCCTCCGGGACGAAACCGTCGATCAGGCGCAGCATCCGGTCGGTGCGGTCGATGAAGCCGCGCAGCCAGTCCCATGGATCGACGCCGCGCGCCGCTTTGCCCTCAAAGAGCCAGCCTTCAGCCCGTCCGGCCTCGTCGCTTGGCGGCAACCACAGGATGGTGAGGAAACAGCGGCTCTCGAAATGCAGCCCGTCCTGCTCGAAACCGTCCCGCCGCTCCAGATCGACCAGAGCCGAGGCGGGATCGGGGAACCGGCTGTCCGGGTAGTCCGTCGCCGTCCGGCGGTCGGCCTCGACGAACAAGGCCCAACCGGAGCCAAGGCGGCGCAGGGCGTTGTTGAGGCGGGCGGTGACGCCGACCAGTTCGGACGGGGTGGCGCTGTCGAGGTCCGGCCCGCGAAAGCGCGCGGTGCGCTGAAAGCTGCCGTCCTTGTTGAGCACCACGCCCGGCGCCACCAGCGCCGCCCAGGGCAGGACATCGGCAAGGCTGGCCGGGCGATGGCGGTATTCGCTGAGGTTCAGCATCGCCTACACCCCGAGATGGGCCGGGTGACGGAGGTGGCGGCGGGCCACCTCGACGAATTGCGGGTCGTGCTTGGCCGCCCAGACGGCGGCGGCGTGCCCGACGACCCAGAGGATCAGGCCAGGGATCCACAGCCGCAGGCCCAGCGCGATGGCGGCGGCCAGGGTTCCGTTGGCGATGGCCACGGCGCGCGGCGCGCCGCCCAGCAGGATCGGTTCGGTCAGCGCCCGGTGGACCGGAACGTGGAAGCCGGGAACGGGATCGGCGCCGGTCATCGGACCAGCGCCCCGCCGCTGAAGGAGAAGAAGGACAGGAAGAAGCTGGAGGCGGCAAAGGCGATGGACAGGCCGAAGACGATTTGGATCAACCGCCGGAAGCCGCCCGACGTGTCGCCAAAGGCGAGCGTCAGGCCGGTGACGGTGATGATGATGACCGAGATGATCTTGGCGACCGGCCCCTGGACGGATTCGAGGATCTGTTGCAGCGGCGTCTCCCACGGCATCGACGATCCCGAGGCGTGGGCGGCGGGAGTCCAGGCCAGGGCAACAAAAGAGACGGCGGCGGCGGTCGCCAGATGGCGGCGGACGCGCAGGGCGAATCGGCTCATGAGACGTCTCCGGTGGCGGTGAGGGACAGGACGCGGTAGTCGCCGGTGAGGGGATCGAGACCGGCGACCTCGGCCAGTTCGACCAGGCGGCGGTTCCGTCCCCGACCGGCCAGAACGGCGATGAGGTCGATGGTGTCGGCGATCAGGGCGCGGGGCACGACGACCACGGCCTCTTGAATGAGCTGTTCAAGACGACGCAGCGCGCCGAGGGCGGACCCGGCGTGGATGGTGCCGACGCCGCCGGGATGGCCGGTGCCCCAGGCCTTCAACAGGTCGAGCGCCTCGGCCCCGCGCACCTCGCCGATGGGGATGCGGTCGGGGCGCAGACGAAGGGCGGAACGGACCAGATCGGACAGCGAAACGACGCCGTCCTTGGTCCTGAGCGCCACCAGATTGGGCGACCGGCATTGCAACTCGCGGGTGTCCTCGATCAGCACCACCCGGTCGGCGGTCTTGGCGATTTCGGCCAGGAGCGCGTTGGTCAGGGTGGTCTTGCCGGTCGATGTGCCGCCCGCCACCAGGATGTTCTTGCGGGCGGCGACCGCCCGGCGCAGGGTTTCGGCCTGTCCGGCGGCCATGACGCCGGTGGCGACATAGTCGTCCAGGGTGAACACCGCCACCGCCGGTTTGCGGATGGCGAAGCAGGGGGCCGCAGCCACCGGCGGCAGCAGTCCCTCGAAGCGCTCCCCACTTTCCGGCAGTTCGGCGGAGACGCGGGGGGCGCCGGGGTGAACCTCGGCGCCGACATGATGCGCCACCAGCCGGACGATGCGCTCGCCGTCGGTCGGCGGCAGGGTGGCCCCGGTGTCGGCCAGCCCGTCCGTCAACCGATCCACCCACAGCTTGCCGTCGGGGTTGAGCATCACCTCGACGACCGCCGGGTCTTCGAGGAAGGCCGCGATGGCCGATCCCAGCGCGGTGCGCAGCATGCGGGTGCTGCGGGCGAAGGCTTCGGACTGGGTGGCGGCAGGGGTCATGATCATCCCCGGTCTGGGCCGATCCCGTGAGGGTGGGATCGGTGACGAGGATGATTAGAAGAACCAGGATTCAGTCAGGCGCAACAAGGGCTTGGGCGTAGTAGGGCCTTGGCGCGCAAAGACAGGAGAATGGCGAGGTGGGGCGCACATGGTTTGGCGGCGTGACAAAAAGTCTTGGATGTTTCGACTTTGGGCAACTGCGAGCAGAGGGTTCGCATCCGTCGGACGCTGAGCAAACACCCGCAGATGTCGCTCTCTTCCCTGCCGAGAGCGGTCCAATCACCGCTGACGTTCTTTGGCTGTCACAGGCTGTCCGACATTTGGCGCGCTGATCGGCCTTGGGAAGCGCGCATGACTCCACATGTTCGATAGCGGCTTGTCACGCGGCGCTCCCGCGCATAGAGTGCGCGCATCGTCAGCGGTTCCCCCTGGTGCAAGCCGGGGGATTAAAAGGGAACGACGGAAGGATCGGGCGTTCGCGTCCATGTCCAAGCCGTGGCTGTCCCCGCAACTGTGAGCGGCGAGTCGGCGCCAAACAAGCCACTGGCCTGTGGTCTTCGGACCCGGTCGGGAAGGCGGCGCCAGATGACGACCCGCGAGCCAGGAGACCTGCCGTTGACGGCGTCACTTTGCCTTCGATCGGGGTGTGTCGAGGGTGCGGAAACCCGTTGTGGTGACGCGTCCATTGGCGTTGCCGCGACCGGAGTCCGAAGTGGGCTGATCCCCTTCAAAAACCCGTCGTCAACGAACGATCCCGCACGGGCGCGTCGCGTCTGATCGCTGGCGTTCGGGCAACGTCCGTTCAACGGCCCCCTTTGGGGGGCTGGGTGTGGATGCGCGTCTGGAGCGCGGGCCTGACGGCTCGGCGTCGCCCCTTGCCCGCGCGTCCATGCCCGCAACAGGGCGTGATTGCGGAATGCAAAGGACAAGCATCGATAGAAAGACGTGGTTCTCGGCGGTCCTGCTGGCCACGGGATTGACAGGAAACGTGACGGGCGCGGTGGCCGAGGACGTCAAACTGGCCCCCTTGACGGTTTCCGCGCCCGCCGAACAGGGCGTGCCGCAGGAACGGGCGACCACCGCCATCAGCGAAATCGGCGCGGAGGAGATCGAACGTCAGCAGATCCGTCGGCTGGACGACGCCTTGCGGCTGGTTCCGGGCGTCAGCCTGTCGGGACGGCAGGCCCCCGGCGGGGCGGAAACGGTGAAGATTCGCGGGCTGGGACCGCGCAACACCCGCATCTTCATCGACGGCGTCGAGATGAGCGACACCAGCCAATCCCAATCGCAATATTCGGCGGGCGAACTGGACACCGGCGACGTCGAACGGATCGAGGTGCTGCGCGGCCCGCAGCCCGGACGCTTCGGCCCGGACGCCGGCGGCGGCGTGATCAACATCACCACCAAACGCCCGACCCAGCCCTTTTCCGGCGTTGTGAACGCCGAATATGGCGGCTTCGACACCAAACGGGGCGGGGCATCGGTGTCGGGCGCGCAGGATCGCGTCGATTACCGGCTGTCGCTGTCCGGCGCCCATTCCGGCGGCTATTCCGACTTCAACCGCGATCGCGGCGGGAGGGAAAAGGATCCGTTCCGCCAATGGGCGGCGGCGGGCCGGTTGGGCATTCAGGCCACCGAGGATCTGCGCTTTGACGCCACGGCGCGCTACCAGCGCAAGACGCTGACCTACGACCCCGACACGCGCGACAATGATTGGTCGCGCGACGAGACCGAGCGTTTCGCCCGCGTCGGCGGCACGCTCAACAGCCTGGGCGGTCGGTTGGTCCACAGCTTCGGCGTCGCCAACACCACCATCACCCGGCAATATTGGGGCGAGGGGACCAAGGGCGACACCTACGACGGTCACAAGACCCGGCTCGACTACAACGGTCGGGCCACGCTGTCCGACCGGGTCAACCTCGGCTACGGCGCCGACGCGACGCGCGAGAGCATGGAGCAGTTCACGCCCGGCTTCGCGCCGCGCACGCCCAGCATGCGGGCGCACAACTGGCGCAACGGCGCCTTCGTCACCGCCGGAGTCACGCCGGTCGAGGCGCTCGACCTGTCGGCGTCGGCGCGCGGCGACCATCACAGCGACTTCGGCAACCGTGGAACCTGGCGTCTGGGCGCCGCCTACAGGGTGGCGCGCACCGGCACGATTTTGCGGTCCGGCTATGGCACGGCTTGGCAACCCCCATCGCTGTATGAGCGTTTCGACCCCTGCTATGGCCGGGGCGATCTGCGCCCCGAACGCAGCCGGGGCTGGGACGCCGGGCTTGAACAGTCGCTGTTCGCCGGTCGCTTGACGGCGGGGGCCACCTATTTCGTCGCCAGCACGCGCGATCAAATCAACTGGCTGTCTGGAGCGGCGACGAACGCCGCCTGCTCCGGCGGCGGCTATGTCAACGTGGATCGGACCCGGGCGCAAGGGACGGAAATCGAACTGACCGCCCGCCCCACCGACGACATTGACCTGCGCGCCGCCTACACGTGGCAGAGCGTGGTGAACGCCAACACCGGCCAGCGGTTGCGCGACCGTCCGCTGCACCAGGGCACGGCGTCGGTCGGTTGGCGGTTCCGCGCGGACGCCTACGCCAACCTCGGCCTGCGTTACCGCGACGTGACCCGTGGCTACAACGGCGAGTCCAGCGCCTTTCTCACCGCCGATCTGCGGCTGTCCCACGCCGTGACGGAGACGGTCACGCTGCTGGGCCGGATCGAGAATCTGTTCGACCGCCGTTACGAGGAAATCCGAGGCCACGGCACGCCGGGGCGTTCCGGCTTTGTCGGCCTGTCGGCCCGTTTCTGACCCCCCTGTCATCCGAGGATCCCCCCAATGGACATCGCGTCGCGCATCGTCGAGGAACCCGGCATGGGCCGGGTCGAGATTTTCACCCTTCCCACCGACCAGGATTTTTTGTTCGCCCTGCTGAAGGACGCCTTCGAGGTCTGGTGGCGGGACATCGTGTTCGGTTCGCTGGTCCAGGGCGCGGTGTTCGAGATCCGCGCGCCCAACGCCCCGCGCAAGGTGTCGCTGTTCGACGGCTATCTGACCGTCGATTTCGGCGCGTGGCATTTCCACGTCTGCATCGGGCCGCACAAGGGCGCGCCGCGCAACCCGGTGGACCCCGAACTGGCCAGAATCCGCCGCACCGGACGGGCCGAGATGTACCGCGTTTTGGGCGCCGATGGCGCGCCGAAAAGCTGGGGGCTGCGCCTGTTCAACGGCGCGGACGAGCAGCAGATGACCCTGTTCTTCCCCAACCCCTTCCTTGGCGAGAATGACCGCATCGCGAAAGAACCGGATTGGAGCCGACTGTCGATGTGGGACGGCTTCCGGCAACGCTACCTCGGTTTGGACGCCGACCCGCTCGACCGCAACGGGCGGGGGTTCCGATGCGGCGGGTGAGGCTTGGCGTCGCCGGGTCCGTCCTTTTGGGCGCGCTTCTGGCGGCGGGGGCTTCGGCCCTGGCCGCTGGGCCGCGCGCGGCGTCGGCGACGGTGTGCGGCGACCAGCATCTGCTGAAGCTCGCCGACCCCGACCAGATCGTCGCGCTGTCGCCGCAGGCCAGCGAACGTTGGTTGTCCCTGATGGCCAAGGAAGCGACCGGCTATCCGCAGATGCGGCCCAGCGCCGAGGGGTATCTGTCGCTGGGCGTCGAGGTCGTGCTGGCCAACGCCTGGAGCGACCACAAGACCACCGACTTGCTGGAGCGGTTCGGCGTGCGCGTCGTCCGCATCCCGCTGGTCGAACGCTTCGAGGACATCGAGCGGGTCACTCTGTCGGTGGCCGAGGCGCTGGGCCATCCCGAGCGCGGCGTCGCGCTGAACGCGGCGATCCGCGACCGGCTGGCCGCCCTGCGCGCCGAGGCGGCGGGCGGCGGACGCCGGGCGCTCTATCTGCGGCCCGGCGGCGGCAGCGCGGCGGCGGGAACCTTCGTGGACGCGGTGATGACGGTCAACGGCCTGTCCAACCAGGCCACCGCCGACGGGCGCGCCGGTTGGACCAGCTACGACCTGGAACGCTTCGTTCTGACCCCGCCGGACCTGCTGGTGACGAGCTTCTTCGACAGCCCGGATCGCTCTCTGCTGCGCGCCTTCGGCAACCATCCGGCCTTCACCCGCCGAACCGCCGCGACCCCGGCGGTGGAGGTCCCCGGACGGAGCTGGGTGTGCAGCGGCTGGTTCCTGGTCGAGGCCGCCGAAGCGATGGCCGATGGCCTGCGGCGCTTGCCTGTCTTTCCCGCCAAAGGACCGTGACCGATGCGCGCTTCCTTTCCGCTTCTCGTCGGCCTGCTCGCGCTGACGCTCGCCGCCGCCGCCGCCGGGCTGTGCGGCGGCTATGTCCCCCTGGCGCTCCCGGACGTTCTGACCGGGTTGGTCGGAGCGGGCGACCCCCGTGTCGTCGCCATCGTCCGCGAAATCCGCTTGCCGCGCGTCCTGCTTGGGCTGGAGGTTGGGGCCGCTCTCGGCCTGTCCGGGGCGGCGCTGCAAGGGTTGCTGCGCAATCCGCTCGCCGAACCGGGCCTGATCGGGGTGTCGTCCAGCGCCGGGCTGGGCGCGGTGATCGCCTTCTATTTCGGGTTGGCGGCGTTGTCGCCCTACGCCCTGCCAGCGATGGCGATGGTCGGCGCAGCAAGCGCCACGGCGGTGTTGCTGGCGGTCGCCGCGCGCGACGGCGGCAGCCTGACCCTGATCCTGTCGGGCATCGCCCTGTCCAGCCTGTCGATCGCGCTGACGTCGCTGGCGATGAATCTCGCGCCCAACCCCTACGCCATCACCGAGATGCTGCTCTGGCTGATGGGGTCGCTGAAGGACCGGACGCCGTCCGACGCGCTGACGGCGCTGCCCTTCATCTTGGTTGGCGGCGCTGCGCTGCTGACCGCCGGGCGCGGCCTCGACGCCCTGGCGCTGGGCGAGGACACGGCGCGCAGCCTGGGCGTCGATGTGACGCGCCTGCGCCTGCGCGTGATCGGCGGCGTGGCGGCGGCGGTGGGCGCGTCGGTCGCGGTGTCCGGCTCCATCGGCTTCGTCGGTCTGGTGGTCCCCCATCTGCTGCGCCCGCTGGTCCGGCACGAGCCGGGGCGTCTGCTGTTGCCCAGCGCGCTCGGCGGCGCGGCGCTGGTGACGGTCGCCGACCTCGTCACCCGTCTGTTGCCGACGTCACAGGAGGTCATGCTGGGCGTCGTGACCGCGCTGGTCGGCGCCCCGTTCTTCCTGATCCTCATTCTGCGCGCGCGCCGGGAGGCGCTTTGACCATGCTGACCGCCGCCAACCTCACCGTGCGGCAGGGCGGACGCCGCGTGCTGCGCGACGTCGCCTTCACCGTCCGGCGCGGCGCCGTCACTGGCCTGATCGGGCCGAACGGCGTCGGCAAATCCACCCTGCTGCGCGCCATCGCCGGGCTGTTGCCCCATGAAGGGAGTATACGGATCGACGGCCAACCGCCGCCCGCTGACGCCCGCGCCCGCGCCCGGTTGATCGGCTATCTGCCGCAAGGGCATCAGCTCCATTGGCCGTTGACGGTCCGCCGCACGGTGGAGCTGGGGCGGTTGCCGCATCTCGGCCCACTGGGGCGGCTGGGCGCAGAGGACAGCGCCGCCGTTGATCGGGTGATGGCCGCCACCGGGGTCGCTGGTCTGTCCGACCGGACGGTTCCGACGCTGTCGGGGGGCGAGCGGGCGCGGGTCATGCTGGCCCGCGTCCTGGCCGCCGACGCGCCGTTGCTGCTGGCCGACGAGCCGACGGCGGCGCTCGACCCCGGTCATCAACTGCGCATTCTGGGGCTGTTGCGCGCGGAGGCGACCCAGCGGGCGCGCGCCGTCCTGGTCGTGCTGCACGACCTGTCGCTGGCCGCCCGGAGTTGCGACGACCTTATCCTGCTGCTGCCGGATGGCGGCGTGATCGGCGGCCCGACCCGTTCGGTGCTGACCCCGGATCGTCTGCACGCCGCCTACGGCGTCCGCTTCGCCGTCACGCAGATCATCGGCACGCCGATGGTGATCCCCCTGAATGACGGTGTCTTCCCGTCCCAAACCCTGACCGGAGATCTGGCCCATGTCGGTTGACGTCATCGTGTGCGAAACCTGCCGTTCCCCAGCGCCGCAAGACGGCGAGGGCTGGACCGGCGCGCTGTTCGCCGCCCTGCTGGAGGGCGTCGTGGCCGCGTCGCCCGAACTGGCCGAGGTCCGCGTGACCACAATGCGCTGTTTGATGAGCTGTCGCCGTCCTTGCGCCGTCCACATCCGTTCGCCGGACCGCATGGGGTACGTGCTGGGGGATTTGCCCCCCGAACGGACGGCGGTCCAGGCCCTTGCCGACTATCTGGCCAGTTACCGGCGCTCGTCCGATGGCGTCGTGCCGTACAAGGACTGGCCAGAGGGGGTGAAGGGCCGCTTCGTGGCGCGCGTTCCCCCGCTTCCGTCGTCATGACCAAAGGGAGAAGGCGATTTTCCATCGCTGTCAAATCAGGCGGAATGATTGGGACTGTCGGTGCAGGTGAGTTGAGGTTGGATTGTCAAAGGGCTTCGTTTTCTCCATCAGATGTTGAAATCTCTTGCCCGTCAACATCCTCGGGAATCTCCCGCAGGAAGCTTTGGCCCTTCTGGAGCCGCCGCCCCAAGGTCTCGATGAAATTCTCGAAACGCGCCCGGCCTTTGATCTGGGCGCTGGCCTGGGCGTCCTCGGGCAAGGGTGGGGTGACGGTCAGCCAGAAGCGGACGAACAGCGCCAGGGTTTCGGCGGTGATGCCGAGATCGCGTTCCAGCCGCTGGGCTTGACGCGACAGCCGGTCGAGGCGGCGGGTGAAGGCCGCCTCCCGGCGGTCGGCGCCATCGGGGGAGAGAAAGGAGGCGACGGCGGCCTCGACGATGGCCGAGCGGGAGAGCTTGCGGCGGTCGGCCAGTTCGCCGATCTCGCGCAGCATGGCCGGGGGGAAAGAGACGTTCAGTCGGCTGCGCATGGGGCCTCACAGTCCTAGATCGTTGGGCCAAGATCATCGGCGGGATCGAGGGCGGCTTGGCGAACCACCCCTTGCATGCGTCGGCGCAGGGCTTGGCGCTGTCGGGCGGCGTCTTCCGGGGCGTCGTCCTGGACCAGGGCGAACTCGTTCACGGGCTTTGTGTCACGCGGTTTCGCGGCGATGTCGACATGCTCGGGAAGGTCTGGCTCGCGGCGCAGGCCGCCGTTGGCGCCGTCTTCCTCGGCTTTCTCGATTTCGGCCAACAAGCCTGGATCGGGGTTGCGCGGCGGCAGGGGCGACCAGCCATCGCCCCGTGACGAGACTCCGCAAGATCGGGGATCGGGCGGCGGCAGAACGCGCTCGGCGAATCGTCGGTCTTCGTAATAGCGGGCTTTCTTAGCCCGCACCGGCGGAGCGCCGGCCACCATGACGATCTCGTCGGTGGGGGGCAATTGCATGACCTCGCCGGGGGTGAGCAAGGGCCGCGCGGTTTCGGAGCGCGACACCATCAGATGGCCCAGCCAGGGCGACAGGCGGCTGCCGGCGTAATTCTTCATCGCCTTCATCTCGGTGGCGGCGCCCAGCGCGTCGGAGACCCGCTTGGCGGTGCGCTCGTCGTTGGTGGCGAAGCTGACCCGGATGTGGCAGTTGTCGAGGATCGCGTTGTTCGGGCCATAGGCCCGCTCGATCTGGTTGAGCGACTGGGCGATCAGGAACGCCTTGATCCCGTAGCCCGCCATGAAGGCCAGGGCGCTTTCGAAGAAATCGAGACGGCCCAGGGCGGGGAACTCGTCCAGCATCATCAGCAGGCGGTGGCGATGGTTCTTGGCGTGCAGGTCTTCGGTCAGACGGCGGCCAATCTGGTTGAGCACCAGACGGATCAGCGGCTTGGTGCGGCTGATGTCGGACGGCGGCGCCACCAGATAGAGGGTGGCCGGGGCGCGGTCAGCGACCAGATCGGCGATCCGCCAGTCGCACCGCCGGGTGACGTCGGCCACCACCGGGTCACGGTAGAGGCCTAGGAACGACATGGCGGTGGACAGCACGCCGGAGCGTTCGTTGTCCGATTTGTTGAGCAGTTCCCGGGCCGTCGAGGCGACCACCGGGTGCGGCCCGGCCTCGCCGAGATGGCGGGTGGTCATCATCGCCCGCAGGGTTTTCTCGATGGGGCGTTTGGGGTCGGACAGGAAGGCGGCGACACCGGCCAGAGTCTTGTCCGCCTCGGCGTAAAGGACATGCAGGATGGCGCCGACCAGCAGGGAATGGCTGGTCTTCTCCCAATGGTTCCGCTTGTCGAGCGATCCCTCGGGATCGACCAGGACGTCGGCGACGTTCTGCACGTCGCGGACTTCCCCAGCGCCGCGCCGCACCTCCAGCAACGGGTTGTAGGCGGCGGAGCGTGGGTTGGTCGGATCGAACAGCAGCACCCGACCGTGGCGGGCGCGGAAACCGGCGGTGATCTGCCAATTCTCGCCCTTGATGTCATGGACGATGGCGGATCCGGGCCAGGTCAGCAGGGAGGGCGCCACCAAGCCGACGCCTTTGCCGGAGCGTGTGGGCGCGAAGCACAGCACATGCTCCGGCCCGTCATGGCGCAGATAAGCGCGCTCCAGCCTTCCCAGCACCAAACCGTCCCGGCCGAGCAGACCGGCGGCTTTCACCTCCTTCTGGTTGGCCCAACGGGCGGAGCCGTAGGTTTCGGCCTTTTTGATCTCACGCGCCCGCCAGACCGACATGGTGATCGCGACGATGACCGCCAGGATGCCGCCGGAAGCGGCGATGCAGCCCCCCTCGGTGAAGACATCGGGCGCGTAGGCGTCGTAGGCGTACCACCACCAATAGAAGATCGGCGGGTGATAGACCGGCCAGCCGAGCAGGGTGAACCAGGGGGAGCCGAGTTCAGGCTGAAAGCCGAGCCGCCACGCCGTCCATTCGCTGGCCCCCCAGGTGGCGGCCAGCACGATCAGCAGGACGGCGATGATCTGACCCCAAAGGATCTTGGTGGCGGACATGATCGCCTCCATCACGACAGACCATGACATCGACCGAAGGAAACCGTGATTTCAAGCCGTGACGGTCGCGTGTCGTGGAACCGGATGCGGGAGGGCGCAGATACAGGAGAAGGACGGGGACGGGCTGCGCAACGCGATGTTCGGCGGTACAACATCGCGGTCTATGACCGCGCTCCGTTCAAGCTCGCCGCCGGGTCACGGCGCAAGCTGTCCGCCTGTCCCGAACTGGCGCCGGTTCTTGATCGCTGCCGCATCGCCATTCTCTGAGCCTCAAAGTCCCAGGTCGCGTTTCCGCCCGATGCTCCATTCGATGCCGCCACCGGCTTTGGCGACGCCGGAGACGCGCTGGCCGAGCTTGGTTTCGATCTCGCGCGACCAGGGGACGAGTTGGAAGCCCAGTCCAGTGTCGATCATCGCGAAGCGCCCGGACGACAGCGTCAGGCGTTGGCGGTAGACGCCTGAAACAGGGGCGCCAGCGTCGGCGCTCTGGTGGGGGAGTCCGGTCTTGGCGGCCAGTTCGGCGCCCGCCGCGTCCAGGTCTCGTCGCCGCAGGGTGGCCAGCAGGTTGGGCTGGAAGACGATCCGGTCCTTTTGGCGCCGGGCCAACCCCTCGGCGATCAGATGCTCGGCGCGGGCATCCAGCGCCGCGCGCGTCTCGGCGCCGAAACCGCCCATGGCCAGCGGCGTCGGCGTGCGCTCGACCAGACGGTGGTCGAGCCAGGTGGCGCCGGGCGCGGCGATCTGGCGGTCCAGATCGAAATCGGAGCGGTGGGCCAGGACCAGGGTGGGGCGTTCCTCTTCCGGGTCGCCGAAGCGGCGCACCTCCACAATGCCGCCCGGCGGCGGGGCGTGCGCGAAGGCCGCGACGCTGGGGAAGCGGACATGATGGGCGCGACCGTCGATGCCGTCGATCACGGCGTAGGCTTCGCCGGTCAGTTCGTCGTGCAGCCCCCGGTCCACCAGCCGACCGATGATCGGCGCGTCGCCGCCAATCCAGTCGATGGTGTAATCGGCGACGCCACGGTCCTGGCCCCGTCCGGTGAAGGCGCGGTGCATGGTCTTGATGATGTCGCCACGCAGGCCGAGGTCGCGGAGCTTTTGCTCGGCCTCCAGCGCCACCACCCATTCGCCGGGGCGGCTTTGCGCGGTCAGCCCCATCCGTTCCAGGCGCTGAAGCCGACCGACCATCAGGCGGCGGATGTCGGAATCGGATTCGCCGGAGGCGTCGGGCCGCAGGTCGATGCCGCCCAACTCGTCGGCGGCGAAGCGGATCTCGGCGTCGAGGCGGGTCCAGCGTTCGGCGCCGACCTCCCGTTCCAGGGCGTGGCGGATGGCGTGTTCGGGGCGTGGGCCGAGTTCAATCGACACCAGATCCTCGGCGCGCGAGCGCAGCCCGTGGCTGATGTAGTCGCGGGCGATGACCAGATCGGCCCCGGCATCATCGACGCCGCGCACCAGCAGGTGGACATGCGGGTTGTCGGTGTTCCAGTGGTCGACGGCGACCCAATCCAGCGTGGTTCCCAGATCGGCTTCCATCTGCCGCGCCAGATCGCGGGTGAAGGCCTTGAGGTCGACCATCTCGCCGGCGTCCTCGGGCGAGACGGTGAAGCGGAAATGGTGGCGGTCGTCCTGGCAGCGCTCGGCGAAGGCGGCGTCTTCGGCGCGGTCCGACCCGGCGTCGAACATCACGCCCTTTTCGCCGTCCCGGGTGACGCCCTCACGCTTGAGATAGGACAGATGCGCGGTGAGCGGGGCCGAGCGGAAGGCTTTGCCCTGGTGGCGAACGACGCGCGCCTTCACGACGACGCGCCGGGTCGGAGTGAACAGGCGGGATCGGCTGAAGCGGATCCGTCCGCGCCCGAAGCCCGAACGCCCAGCGGAGCCTTTGCCGCCGCCCGTTTGGCCGGAGACATGCCCCGCCGTTTTGGCGGCGCGCAGCACCTGATTGAGAAAGCTCTTGGCTTGCGGCGAGCGGGTGGAGCGGATGCGTCCTGGGCGGACATTGACGTCACCGTCGTCTTTGTTCATCGGGAGCGGCTTTCGCTTTGGTTTGATCGCCGGGAGCCGGTTGGGCCGTTGACATCATGGGGAAATTTGGCGGAAGCGGCCCCGCTCCGACCGACCGGCTCGCGGAATTGCAAGCCCTGTCAAGGGCTTGCAATGATCGCGGCGACCGGCTTTTATCTTGCCGTCCGTTGGTCGTGGCCATCTGATCCTCCCGCCTGACCGTCCGTCCCATCCGGTGGCGCGCCAGGGTTCGCCAAGGCGCGGGGACGGCTTGCGGACAGATCGGCACGGGACAGAACGACGAACAGCCCCTCCGGTTGCGGCGGGATGGCGGACGGATCGCGCGCGGCGGAGACCGCTGTCAGGCCGTTGGACGGTTGACCAAACCGCGCCGGATTGACGGTCGGTCTGCGGTCCGCCAGCGTGACGAACAGCGGCGCGGCGGTCCAGGTCGGGGGATGCGTCGCGCCTTCTGTTCCCACCAGGACCGGCTGTCCGGCGCCGTCAAGCAGGGGGGCAAGCGTCGCCAGATAGGCGCGCGTCTCGTCCGGCAAGGGACGTCCGCTGCGACGCTCCTCATAGCGTCCGGGACCGGCGTTGTAGGCGGCGAGGAAGCCCGGTGATCCGTAGCGGTCCAGCAGGTCGCGCAGATAGCCGGTGCCGCCCAGGATGTTGTCGCGCGGATCGAACGGGTCGTCGCCCAGCGCGTGGCGGACGCGCAGCTCTTCCCAAGTGGCGGGCATGATCTGCATCAGGCCCATGGCCCCGGTGGGCGAGACGGCGCGCGGATCGCCGCCGCTTTCCGCCCGCATCACGGCGCGTATCCAGGTGGTGGGAAGACCGAACCGCCGCGACGCCTCGGCGATGGCGGCGGCCACCGGATCGTCCGGCGGATGGCGGTCCAGCGGCGCCATGGGCGCCGTTTGCGCGGCGTCGCCCGCCTGGGCGAAGGCGGGCTGGCCAAGCAGGCAGGTCAGGCCGGAAAGGAGAAAGGGGAGGGAGCGCCGGGCGGTGCGCGACCACTTTGCCGTAAGCTTGGCGGTGAGGAGATGGGATGGCGATGGCATGACGTCACCCCCGGTCGTCGCGCTTGGACGGACGGTTCCAGTGCAGCGTCCAGAGCGTTTTGTCGTTGGGCGACTGGAACAGATTGGCGCGCATCGGCTGGTTGAAGGCGGGGTCGTCGAGCAGCAGCGAGACGAAATGTCCGGCCTTTTCGCTGCTGCGCTTCCAGCCCGCTCCAACCTCCGGCCCGTCTTCCGTGTCGAGATGGACGCGGTAGTCGGGCGCGTTCTCGGCGTCCGACGCCGTCGCCGGAACCAGGACCAAGGAGACGTCGAGGGTGAGCGTGCGCAAACGACCGTCGAAGCCGGATGGGCTGCGGGTGAAGTGACCGATCTGGGACATGACGCGTGCTCCTGATGCGACAGTGATGACGGGGGGATGGGGATGGGCGGACGCCACAGGGGCGGCGTTCAGCGCGCCGCCGCCCGTCCGTGGAAGGCGCCGTCTCCAGCCTCGTCGGTGAGCAGCGGTTGCGCGCGACCGAGCAGCGTGGCCGCCGGGACAGGCCCGAAATAGCGGCCATCGAGGCTGTCGGGATGACGGTTGAGCAGGAAAACGTCGCCGGGCCGCAGCGTCAGGCAACCGCTCCAGGTCGGCAGCGGACGCCCGAGACGGTCGTGGCGCTGCGCTGTGGCGGCGGTGGTTCCGTCGATGGTGACGGTGACGCCGACGCGGCAGACGGTCTGTCCCGGCAACGCCGCCACCCGCTTCAGCAGCGGCACGCCCTGGGGCAGATAGCCGCCCTGGTCGAGGAAAGCGGCCAGCGGCTCGGTCGGTCGGACGACGACCAGATCGCCGAGCGCCGGAGCGACATCCGGCTGCAAGGCGTAGAGACCGACCGGCGCGCTGGCCGTGGCGTTCCACAGCAGCCGGGGCGTCACCGACAGCGGAGACAGGCCGCCGATGGCGAGGACGGAAAGACACGTGGTGACGGCATAACCGAAACGGGTCATGGCGCCGCCCTCCGGCGCAGGAGGAAGGCCCGGTGCTGGAGGCGGCTGTAGGGGCGCGGCTCCTGACCAGCGGTCAGGCGGTTGTGGAGATGCCGCCAATGATCGGGTGAAACCTCGGTCAGATCGATGCCGATGGCTTCGATGGCGTCGATCGCTTGCAACACCCGCTCGACCTTCGGCCAGCCGCCGATGGCGAGCAGGATTTCGCCGCCGGGCCGCACCGAGGGCACGGTCTGATAGGGCTGTCCGGGCGTGACGGAGCGCAGGATGGTGACGCGGGACAGTATGGCGCCATGCTCGTTGGCGACCCAGCGGACGAAGGCGAAGACGCTGTCCGGGGAGAAGGACAGGACGCGGCGGCGGCGGTCGATGATCCGTTCCTCGGCCTCGTCGCCAAATCGGATCCAGTGTTCGACCCGCTGTTCGATCCAGATCAGGTTGACATGCGTCAGACGGTCCGGTGGCGTGGTCGCGTCCTGCGGATGGGAGAGGGCTGGGCCGGTCATGCCGTATCTCCGGGTGTGCGTTCGGCGTCGCCAGGTCGGGTGGTGAACGCGCGCTTGGTCAGCGTTGTTTTGTCGGCTCCACCCGTCTGGTTGAGCAGGGCGGCGATCATGGCCGCTCTCCCGGTTTGCGGGGAGGCGAACGCGTTTGCGTGCCGGGTTTCAGGGTGGGGTCGGGATTGCGTTCGCCCGGACAACAACAAAGACTCTTATTAGATTCTGTATTAGAGTCTTTATTACGAGGGCGAATTCCCATGTCAGGCCAGAGGGTTAACTGGTGTTCGCACGCCCGAAGTCCCGATAGCCCAACGCCTGAAGTCCCGATGCCCGCGACGCCCGAAGTCCCGATGCCGTCCACAGGGTCACGAAACTTGTCCACCGGGTTATCCACCGATCCTGTGGATAAATCGGTCGGCAGGATGCGCAGCACGTCACGCTGGCCATCGCGCTTGAGACCGAGCCGATAGCCGGGCAGAGCCTGCCGCAAGACGATGCGGCGGATGTCGCAGGCGAAGTCCGCCAAACGGGCGAGGCTGCCGGATTTCTGGTGCAGATGAGCGATGTCAAACCGCCAGCCCTGCGCCTGGTGGCCGGCGTGCTTGCGGGCGACGCGGTAGAGCCAGCGTTCGATGCCGCCGGTGAGGCGGAAATAGGCCGGGTCGATGCTCAGGATCAGGGAGCGGTCGATGACCCCGCGATAGAACCAGTCGGGCAGGACGATCTCCATGCCCTCGGCCCGACCGTCGCGCCGGGTCATCTCCTCCCATTCGTTGATCCAGGAGAATTGGCGCCGACGCCAGTGCTCGCCCTGGCGGATGGTGGTGTGGACCACGGTGGATTGCAGCCGGACCAGGGCGTTCTTGAGCAGCCTGTAGTCGCGGGCGCCGGTCTGGCGACCGACGGCGGTGAGGAGTTGGTAGGGGATGAAGCGCAGGAAACGGGAGGTTTTCAGCCCCGCCGTCTCCGCCGCGACGATCTGGCTGGCGGCCCAGATCAGCAGGTCGGCGTCCCAGATGGTGGCCATTCCGTGCTCGGCGACGGCGAAGACCTCGACGCGCACGGCGCCAGCCTCGTAGAGAATCGGCGCCACCCGTTTGGCCTTGGCCAGCGAGAAGAAGGGTCGCTCCATCAGGTCGCGCTGGTCGCGCGGCGCGGCGTCGCCCGTGGCCACGACGAACGGGTCGAGGCGGGAACGTTCGCTGGAAGCGACGAGACGGCCAACCATGGCGACGCTCCTCAGCGGAGCCGCTGGCCGGTGGCGACCGGCGGTCGGGTTGGAAGGCCGATGGCGGGAAGGCTGGTGGCGGGCCGGGGCTTGGCGGCGCTGAGCGCGCCGTTGGGGTCGGAGGTCGAGGTGACGGCGCCACGGCTGGCCCAGGACTGGAGGTCCTCCAGGGCGTAGACGACGCGGCCACCCAGCTTGCGGTAGGCGGGGCCGGTGCCGTAGGTGCGGTGCTTTTCCAGGGTGCGGCCGGACAGGCCGAGGAATTGCGCGGCTTCGGGGGTGCGCAGGAAGCGCGGCGGGAGACTGGCGAAATCGGGTTTCATGATCGTGCCTCCGTGCTGTCGCCGTTGCCGCTGGTGGTCAGCGGCGGGCAGGGGCCACGGTGGCGAACAAGGGCCGGGAAGGGGGAGGGGGAAGAAAGCTAGGCCTAATTCCCACCCCCTGGCCGACGGTCCATGGGGTTATGATCCCCGGTGTCGGCGGCGAAGAAGCGCGCGGTAGCCCCCGGCGATCATGGCGAACGCGTCCTTGACCAAATCCATGGTGAGGTCGCGCAGCGGCGACGTCTTCCATGGATGGTCGTTCACCCGCTCGACGCCGAAGATGGCTTTGGCGATGTCGCGGTAGCCAGCGCCGTTCATTCGACCGTCAACCGCTTGCAGCATGTGGCGGGCGCGGCGGCGTTGCTGGGCGGTCAGGCGGGTGTCGGAGGGAAGCGGGCGACCGAGCCGGGCGCGCAGCAGCCGGGCGATGGAGTCCAGCCGATCCGGGCCATCCTTGTCGAGAGGAACCAGGGCGGCGAGCGGTTGATTGGCGGTGGCTGGGGCAAGCCGGAGCAGTTGAAGCCGGTCGCCGTCGCCAAGGTCGACATGGAGATGCAGGCCGAGTTCGTCCGTTCGCCCTTCGTCCACCGTCAGCGCCTGGACATGGCTGGCCCGGTCAAGCAGGACGGACGGGGTGGGGACCAGCAGGACGACGGCGGTGTGGTCGGACGGTGTCCAGAAGATTGGCGTGTCGATGGCGCGCGCGCTGGGTCTGATCGGGAAATCGCAACCCCCAACAGGTCGGCCACGTCACCGTGTCGGGACTGTGGCGTTGCTGGGACGCCAGCGTCCGGGCATGGTCACGGTGGTCAATCTGGTAGCGGGTGTTGCGCCGCAGCCATTCCCAGGCGAGTTCGGCTGCGGAGATGGCGCCGATGTAATCATAGCGTTCCGCAACCCGCCATTGTGAGGTGTCTGGAGTCATTGTCATCTCCGCATCCCACACCGCACATCTCGGTGCCCGCAAGGACAGTTTGGCGGGAAAAACCGCGCGTTGAAGAGGGCGCGGCGTGAACAGGCGTTGCCAGCGCGGCAACAAGATTGTTTGGGGGAGCCTTAACGGAGCAGAAGACGATAGCCGCTCTCGCTCATCCAACGGGCGCGGGCGAGATGGGAGTCGTGAACACGCTTGGCGCGCTCCGGTTCACGACGGGGATCAAGGCCGAACAGGACAGAAACGGCTTCCTCCCACGGCGCGCCGTCGGTGGCGGCGTCCAGCAGACGCAGATACAACGTCATATGCTCACGGTCATACGGTGTGAGTGTTGCGCTTTGCGGCGGTTCGTCCAGATAGCTTTGAGGCATAAGAGTATCCTTCCTATGGGGTATTCTAGTCGATTGCGCGTTCAAGGCCATCCGGTTCGAGGCGCTGTGCCGGTTCGGCCCGCCTCGCGCAAGGGATCGTCACGCCCCGGGCGCGAAGACCCGGCACGGGGCTTCGTGGAGCCGGACAACCGGCGGAATAGAGCCTGGTCCGGCCTTGGCCGGATGCGCCCGTCTTTCGGTTCGACCGACGGCGATCCGGCTTGATCTCGGGGCGCGCGGGACCCCATATGACCACAGTGGTCACATCTTGCGGGGGGCGCTCATGCGCGAAATTCAGCTTCGGGAGGCCAAGGCCAAGCTGTCGGCCGTGATCGACGACGCGGTGCGCGGCGAACCCGCGATCATCACCCGGCATGGCAAGCGGGAAGCGGTTGTTCTCAGCTTTGCCGAATGGGAGCGCTTGTCTCAGGCGCCGTCCTTTGGCCGCTTGCTGATGAGCGCGCCGCTGGCGCCCGACGACGTGCCGACGCGCGACGCCGCGCCCATGCGCGACTCTGGCTTCTGAGGCCGCCGCCGTGTATCTGGTCGACACCAACGTCCTGTCCGTTGGCGCCCCCTCCAAGGTCGCGTCGACCGACCTGTTGGCCTGGATGGACGAGCGGTCGGCGCGGCTTTACCTGTCGGCGGTGACGGTGGCGGAGGTCGAGGACGGCGTCGCCAAGCTGCGGCGGGAAGGGGCGACGCGCAAGGCCGCCGATCTGGAAGCGTGGCTGGAGGCGCTGTTGCATCTCTACAGCCGCCGCATCCTGCCGTTCGATCTGGCGGTGGCCCGGGTGGCGGGGCGGCTTTCCGATCAGGCGCGGGGGCAAGGCCAAGCCCCGGGATTCGCCGACATCGCTATCGCGGCGACGGCGCGGCATCACGGATTGACCATCCTGACCCGCAATCTTCGGCATTTCGCGCCGTTGGGCGTCGACGTGATCGATCCTTTTTCGGCTCTGCCCCGGTAGGTCGGACAGGTCGGGCCGCTCCCGTGTGGGTGGAGCGGCCTGTTTGGGAGGCGCTATCGCGGCCCCCTGACCAGACGGTATTGTTTTGTGGCGGCTACGGCGGTGTGTCTGGGGCAGTGTCTCACTTTGAAATTTGACGGGGCTTGACCGGGTGTCGCCCCGTGGCCCTCCATGCTATATGCTTGGCGGAAAGCACGGAGGTGCCGCAATGAGGCGACAGGAAATTTTACTGATCAGGTTGTTCCGCTCAAAGCCGAACCAGGATGCGGATATGACCTTTCCGTATCTTGGCGGCGATGTTGAGGCGGCGATTGAGGAAACGGCGGTATATTTGGAAAGCACATTTCGAAACAAGAGAATCCCCGTCCTGATAAAGCCGAACCAAGCACGCTTGGAGGGTGAGGACGGCAGAATTATTGCGGAGTTTTGCATGCTGCCAAATGGCCCAAAGAGAGTTCAGAAAGGGGGCGGCCATGCCTAAAGGACCCCAAGGCCAGAAGCGCCCCGGCGACGTGATCGGAGCGGCTATCATGGTGGCGAAGATCGCCACGGGCGAGATCGAGGAAGATGCGCCGATAGCCCCAAAAAAGGCTTCTGCTGGGCGGAAAGGCGGGTCGGCAAGGGCAGCATCCCTTACTTCTCAGGATCGAGCTGAGATCGCTAGGTTAGCTGCACAGGCCAGATGGAAGAAAAGCGATTAACCGGCCTTCTTGTCATCGTCAGTTTGGTAGGCAATAAGCAATTCTTCAACGTCGTCCGTGAAGTCCAGAACCAATGGAATTTCCTCTTCCGTTGGATGTGCCGTATTGTAGTGGTCCACGTCAATACGGAGTTGCAGGCAGTCGCCAACAATCTGTCGGCGTCGCTGGCCCGTACTTTTGACTACATGCGAGCGCGGTGCCGTGTCAGAGTCGCCCCAAAGAGAACCTTGGCGACCCGTCACGGCGAGCTTGGAACGATAGCGCCGCCCCTTGCTGTCCGTTCTATATTCTTCGCGAAGAGCATCGGCCATGTCTTGGGCAAATCTGGATAGCACGTCTATTGGGCGTGGTGCCCATAAGCTTTGCTTCATGGCCCAAGCCCCGACTTCTCGTAAGTCGGCAGGCTCCTTTGAAACCTCATCTTCGTATCTCTTGAAGATGTTTTGTAATTGTTGGTGGTAAGAGGCCATTTCTGTTCCTATTCGTTAACGACAACCATGTCACCCCAGCCATCCACTATTGAAGATGGGGTAACAAATTTTCGGATACTCACAAGGTGTTGGCGAAGATTTTTGAATTGCCCAGTCATGTGATGTATTTGACCAACAACAATTCCAGGATGTATTTTATTAATTTTAGCAAACGCGCGAACGTCTGCATCCGAAAAGAAGGGATTTTTGCGTAGATAGAACGATTTCATTTTATCACGGTTAACGCAAAAATCCGCCGCCTCGGCATTTGCTATGCGTTCTTCTTCGTTCACGTCCTGTTGGTCAAAAGCAAGATCGGAATCAATAATTGGAGATGATTTGCCGTGTCCATGAAGGACGTGGGCGCATTCATGACGCAGCACAAACCAAAAATTATCAATTCGATCAAGGCGCAGCGACATGCCAATTACGGGGGAATCTGAATCGATCCAGAAACAAACACCGTCAATGCGCCCCCCAGGAAGCCCTTCTACAATGACAAATCGGACACCAGCTTCTTGAAGAAGGCGTGGCACATGACGAATCTCTTCGGGAGATTCTCTCATTAGGGACATTTTATCGATTGCGTTGCGTAGTGCAGTAGGCGAGTACTTCGGAGTGAGCATTTCGCGTGCGATTGCACGAACTCGGAACAGCCATGCCAGTTGGCTTCCGCTGATCTCTTCGGTAGGAGTCTTCTTTGCCGAATGGGCAATACTCTGAACTGACTCCAGAGAATTAACACCAAAAAATCGACACAGTTCTCCATGCGCACCAGTCCCCTTAGCCGGATCTTCAATCCATCCGCGCTTGACCATCTCTCTTAATGGAAATGAAGACTGAGCAAATGCTCGGACACGAACCTCACTATCCGGATCAGGCGCGCTGAGAAGGCTCCATTTCGCCTGGATCTCGGCAAACATCTCAGCCGGCTTGTTGAAAGCAGCCCCAAACAGTTTTGCCATCTCTGGCGTAATGGGGCGCTTCGAGTTTACGACTTGATTCACTGTGCTCGACGTTACGCCAAGCACATAGGCTAATTCAGCCTGCGACCAGCCTTTTTCTTGCATCAGCCTTTTGATCGTGTCGCCAGGATTCTCTACGGTCATTCTTGGACTCATTGCCTACGTGAATTGAGCGGATTCTAACATGTGCCGCGAGCAAGTGAAATAGCGAATTTCGTTATCAGTGAAACTGAACTATATGCTTGACAAATAGAGGCGCACCGGACACGATGCGGTCATGAATAAGCTCCTCCTCGCCAAGCGCGTCCAGATCCTTTCTATGCTATGCGAGGGATCGTCCATGCGGTCGATCTCGCGGGTTTGCGACGTGTCGATCAACACCGTCACCAAGCTTCTGGTGGACGCGGGGGAAGCCTGCATCGACCTGCATGACAAGTTGGTACACAACGTGCGCGCCAGCCGCATTCAGTGCGATGAGATTTGGTCGTTCTGCTACGCCAAGCAGGAGAACGTCGCGACCGCGAAGGCTACTTCCGAGGATGCCGGGGACATGTGGACCTGGACCGCCCTGGATGCCGATACCAAACTGATCGTCTCCTACTTCGTGGGCGACCGCTCCGGCCAATCCGCCATTGTGCTCATGGATGACCTGTGCGCCCGGCTGAACAACCGGGTGCAGATCACCACGGACGGACACAAGGCATACCTGGAAGCGGTAGAAGGTGCCTTCAGCGGGGACGTGGACTACGCGCTCATCAAGCTGTACGGCGATGTTCCCGACGCTCACAAGGGCCGTTACAGCCCGGCAGATTGCACGGGGATCAAGAAGAACCGCATTGAAGGCCAGCCCGACATGAAGCACGTCTCCACGTCCTACGTGGAGCGTCAGAACCTCAACATGCGCATGGGCATGCGTCGCTTCACCCGTCTGACGAACGCGTTTTCCAAGAAGCGGGACAACCACATTCACGCGCTCGCTCTGTACTTTATGTACTACAACTTCGTCCGTATCCACAAGACGTTGAAGGTCACACCCGCGATGGCCGCGAAGGTCACGGATCGCTTGTGGAGCATGGAGGATATCGCCGCCGTCATCGACGCGCGGGCGGAGCCGCCCAAGAAGCGCTGCGTCTGCAAGAAGCGGGAAGCGGAACCGGCGGAGTGATCTGCCGGGTGCCAACTTTCAAACTGAGACACTACCCGTCGTTGCGCTTGAAGGGGGCGGCCTTGGCGTGTTTGTTCCATTCCGGGCGGAAGGCGATCTGAGGAACCTTGCGGTTGTCCGCCCAGGCGGCGGCGATGCGCTCGGCCCCCTTCGGACCGCCGCCATGCAGCAGCGCCATGTCGGGGTGCTTGGCGCGGACGCGGTCCAGCGTGTCCCAGATCAGCCGGTGGTCGTTGAAGTCGAGGCCGCCGGTGACGGCGATCTTGGGGCCGGGCGGCAGCATGACCTCGGCTTCGGCCCGCCTGCGGGCGGCGAGGTGATCGCGGCTGTCGATCATCGCGGCGGTCAGGGCGCGGTGGCTGACCATCGAACCGGCGTGTGGCCGCCAGCTTGAGCCGGTGTGGCGCTCGAACCGTTCGGCGGCGGCGTCGCGGAAGATCTCCATGGCGTCGCGGCGTTCAAGCAGGGTCATCCCCTCGGCGGTCAGGCGCTCCAGCTCCACCGATTTGACCTCCGAACCGTCCTGCTCCCGCTGTGAGCGACGTTGGGCCTGCTCGTTGTCGTCCAGTTCCCGTTCGATCCGGGCGACGGCGCGGTGGAACAGGTTGACGGCGGACCACAGCAGGTTTTCGAGGTCGGGTTCCAGTCGGGTGTCGCCCAGGGTTCCGGCCAGGGCGTCGAAGATGTCGGAGACGGCTCCGACGATCAGGGCGCTGTCGGGCAGCGGTCGGGGATCGGGGTCGTCCTGGAAAGGACGCCAGCCATAGAGCTGGAGTTCGTCGAGAAGGTGGGCGGTGGAACTGGCGGCGTGCGGCGGTTCGTGGTCACAATCGGTGGTCATGGCGCTGTCCTTTGCCGGGTTGGCCGCGCCCCTCGCGGCCTTCATGGCGACGGACAGCCGCAGGCAGGGACGGTCCCGCACCCCATCCCGGTGGGGCCGGAGCGTCAGCGGAGGACGGCGGAGGGCGGCTATTTTGTGTCGCGATGGAACGGCGCGCAGCGCCGCCGGAAAATAGCCGACCGGAGCCGTTGCGGGAGCCGGGACGCCTGCGGCCCGATCGCCCTCTTGAAGGCCGGGGAGCGGATTCCTTGGCGGGACAGGACAGCGTCGCGCCGAAGCGATGGCCACGCCGTCACCGGGTTCCGGTCAACCCGTCTCCGGCAAGACCGATCCGCGCATGAAACGGTCGACATCCTCCGGCGCGATCTGAATCCGAACGGCGGCGCGGAGGGCGTCAAGGCCAAGGCGGCGCAAATCGTCGTTGAAGTCCCCCAGCGTCGGCGACAGGGGGATCGCCTCGATCCCCGCCTCGACGGCCCTTGCGGTCAGGACGTTCTGGGCCGCTTCGCCCGCCGGGTCGGCGTCGAGGGCGATGTAGAGGCGACGCAGCCCGGCGCTGAACCGCAGGGCGGCGAGATGGGCGGCGGACAAGGCCGCCGCCATCGGCAGGCGGGGCAGGGCCATGCGCAGGGCCAGCATGGTCTCGATCCCTTCGCCCGCCGCCATGACGTCACGAACCGCGCCGAAGCGGACGGCGTGGCCCAGCAGGTCGCCCATCGCCCGGCGCGGGGTGGCGATGGGCGCTTTGCCCGCGCCGTCGGGCGTCAGCCAGGTGCGGTGCGCGCCCGTCAAACGACCGCTCACGTCGGTGACGGCGGCGATCATCGCCGGTCGCGCCTCGGGCGGGCTGGCGTCGTCCGGGCGGCAGTGGCAGCGGGGGTGGAAGCGCAAGCTGTCGGCGTCGTGCAGGGCCGTGATGCCGCGATTCCGCAAATAGGCTTCCACAATGCCGCCATGAATCGGGAGGGACATGGCGAACAGCCGCCGGGCCGCCTCACGCGACCCGGACGGCGCCGGAGGGGAACTTCGCATCGGTGGGAATGAACAGGCGCAGCTTCCAGGCGATGATCTCGTGGAACAGGCCATAAGCGGACAGCCGTTCGCGCATGGCGTCGGTGAAGCCGGACAGTTCAAGACGGTGGGCGGCCATCACCCGAACCCGACGAAGCTGGAGGCCCTCGGCGAGGTCGAGGATGGTTCGCCCTTCCATCAGAGCGGCGAAGGCGTCCGGCGGGGGAAGCGCGACTGTGTTGGCGGCCTCGATGCCCGCCACCCAGGCGGGAGGAACGGCGCGTCCGATGATCCGTTCGCCGTCGTCGGTTTGGAGCCGGTAGACCCGTGTCGAACCGGCGGGCAGGCGTTTCCAGACCGGCAGCAGCAGGCCAGTGACCATGCGCAGCAGGCTGTCGGTGAACTCCGGCACCTCCGCCACCTCGGCGGTCCAGGCGTCGGCGAAAGTCTCCTGGTCGGCCTCGACCCAATGGGTCTCCGCCATCGCCTTCAGCGGCAGGGTGGCGACCTCCATCGGGCGCAGCAGGCGGACGCGGCGTTCGATTTCACCGTCGTCGAGCATGACGCTGCGGGCCGGAACCTGCACGGCGGCGCGGCCCGACCGTTGGTTGACCAGAAAGCGGGCGCGGGGATCGTTCAACGCCTCCAGCGCGTCCTCCAGGCGGCGCGGGTGATTGCGCTGCCGTTGGCGGATGGTCAGCAGGCGGGTTTCCGCCCCGGTCCTGGGATGGACGTGGATGCTGTGGCGTTCGGTGACGGTGAAGCTCTCCGCCCGCAGCGTTTCCAACCCGACATCATGGGCGCCGCTGGCGATGGCTCCCTGGATGCGGGCGTCGAGCAGCCGCTCGAAGGCGATGAACAGCACGCCTTGCAAATCGAGGGTGAGGGCGAGCAGCCGGTTGAGGAAGGTGGTGATCGGCGGCAAAACATCCTTGAGGCCGCCCTCGTCCGTCAGCGTCAAGCCCGTCGCCGCCTCAAACACCGACAAGGGGCAGCCGTCGATCTTGCCGAGGACCAGCAACTGGTAGAGCTGGCGCAGGGCGTCGCGGGCGTAGGAGGATTCCAGATTGTCTTCGGGCCGGAACAAGCCTTGCCCGCCGGTCTGCCGCTGGCCGCGCGTGATGGCGCCCAGCGTGTCGAGGCGGCGGGCGATGGTGGACAGAAAGCGCTTCTCCGCCTTGACGTTGGTGGCGATGGGGCGGAACAGCGGGGGTTGGGCCTGGTTGGTGCGGTTGGTCCGCCCCAGCCCCTGGATGGCGGCGTCCGCCTTCCAACCCGGCTCCAGCAGGTAATGCACCCGCAGCCGTTGGTTCTTCGCCGTCAGGTCGGCGTGATAGCTCCGTCCGGTGCCGCCCGCGTCGGAGAACACCAGGATGCGTTTCCGGTCGTCCATGAAGGCCAGGGTTTCGGCGAGGTTGGCGGCGTCGGCCCGGCTTTCGACCTGAAAACGGTGGCCGTTGCGGATGATCCGGCGCGACCGCCCCGTCACCTCGGCCACCAGATCGACGCCGAAGCGCTGGACGATCTGGTCGAGGGCGCCGGGAACCGGCGGCAACGCGGCCAGCCGTTCGATCAGATCCTGGCGGCGGGCCAGCGCCTCACGGCTGTTGACCGGTTGGCCGTCACGGCTCACCGGCCGCGACGAGAGATTGCCGTCGCCATCGGTGAAGGGCTCATAAAGCTGCACCGGGAAGGAATGGGCGAGATAGTCGAGGACATATTCCCTGGGGGTGATGTCCACTTGGATGTCGGCCCATTCCTCGGTGGGAATCTCGGCCAACCGGCGTTCCATCAACGCCTCCCCGGTCGAGACGATCTGCACCACGGCGGCGTGACCCTGCTCAAGGTCGCGCTCGATGGAACGGATCAGGGTCGGCGTCTTCATGCTGGTCAGCAGATGACCGAAGAAGCGCTGCTTGGCGCTCTCGAAGGCCGAGCGGGCGGCGGACTTGGCCTGTCGGTTCAAGGTTCCGCTGTCGCCGGTGACGTTGGCGGCCCGCAGCGCCGCGTCGAGATGGCTGTGGATGATGGCGAAGGCCCCGGCATAGGCGTCGTAGATCGCCGCTTGTTCCGGCGTCAGGGCGTGCTCGACCAACTCATACTCGACGCCGTCGTAGGACAGCGAGCGGGCGGTGTAGAGGCCGAGCGCGCGCAGGTCGCGGGCCAGCACCTCCATCGCCGCCACGCCGCCCGCCTCGATCGCCTGGACGAACTCCGCGCGGGTGGCGAAGGGAAAATCCTCGCCACCCCACAGGCCAAGGCGCTGGGCGTAGGCGAGGTTGTGGACGGTGGTGGCGCCGGTGGCCGAGACATAGACCACGCGGGCGTCCGGCAGGGCGTGCTGAAGGCGCAGCCCGGCGCGCCCCTGCTGCGAGGGCGCCGGATCGCCCCGGTCGGACGCGACGCCTGCGGCGTTCTGCATGGCGTGGCTTTCGTCGAAGATGATGACGCCGTCAAAGTCGGCGCCCAACCATTCCATGATCTGGCGCACCCGCGAAACCTTGTCGCCACGGTCGTCGGAGCGCAGCGTGGCGTAGGTTAGAAAAAGGATGCCTTCCGACAGCGTGATCGGCCGCCCCTGGGCGAAGCGCGACAGCGGCGTGACCAGCAGCCGTTCCATCCCCAGTGCCGACCAATCGCGCTGGGCGTCCTCGATCAGCTTGTCGGACTTGCTGATCCACAGCGCCTTGCGGCGACCGCGCAGCCAGTTGTCGAGGATGATGGCCGCCGACTGGCGGCCTTTCCCGGCCCCCGTGCCGTCGCCCAGCATGAAGCCCTTGCGGAAACGCGCCGCGTCAGGCGCATCGTCGGGAGCCGCCGACACCCTGTCGAAGGTCGCGTCCACCACCCACGCCCCGGCGAGATGGTCGGCATGGGCCTTGCCGGCATAGATCACGGTTTCGAGTTGGGCGTCGGACAGCCGACCGTCGTCGATCAGGCGGGGCGGCAGGCGTGGCCGATGGGTGGGCTTGGGCGGCGCCACCGAAGCCATCGCCGCCGACTGCACCAGCTTGGTGGGGTGGGGCTGGGCGCCGGGGATGCGGATCGACTGCAAGCCGTATTCCTCATAGAGGGCGTCGGTGAGGCGCACGCCCTCGGGCGGGGACCAGTCGATGGTTTCGTAAGCGAGATCGACCGCTTTCGCTTCATCGGCGGCGGGGTGGCGAGCCGCTCTGGCGGGCCGAAAGCGGATGGGGCGGCGGGATGGGGCCTCCGGTTTGAGAATGGAACCGCCGCTGGGCAGCGTCAGGCGTGGCGGCAACTGGGCCGCGATCCAGCCCAGCAGGGTGGCGACGTTGGGGGCGACGCCGGGGGAGGGCGGAAAGTCGGTCGGGTCGGCGGCGGGCCGCTTGTCGATGACCAGCAGGCGGGTGTCGACGCTGGAGCCGTGCCGGGCATAGACCGCGCCGTCGATGGCGGCGGTGAACACCACCCGCCCGCGTTCCTGCAAGCCGACGAAGGCGTCGCGCCAAGCGGGCGCGTCCGGTGCGAATCCCGCGCCGGTGATCGCCACCACCCGCCCGCCATCGGCCAGCCGGGCGAGCGCCGACGTGATGTGGCGGAGCGTGGTGTCGGCCTTCCGTCCGGCGACATGGACGGTTGCCGAGAAGGGCGGGTTCATCAGCACGACCGAGGGAGCGATGTCGGTGGCCAGATGATCGTCGATCTGGGCGGCGTCGAAGCGGGTGACGGCGACCGCCGGAAACAGGCGGGCGAGCAGCCCGGCGCGGGTGTCGGCCAATTCGTTCAGGGCAAGGGCGGCCCCGGAGATCTCGGCGAAGATGGCGAGCAGGCCGGTTCCGGCGGAGGGTTCCAGCACCCGGTCGGCGGAGGTGAGCGCCGCCGCCGTGGCCACCGCCAGCCCCAAGGGGATCGGCGTCGAAAATTGCTGGTAGCTCTGGCTGTCCTCGGAGCGGCGGGTGTGGGTTGGCAGCAGCCCGGCGATCCGGGCCAACAGCGGCAGGGCCGCCGCCGGAGAACCGGCTGTGCGCAACAGCGCCGCGCCGTATTTGCGCAGAAACAGAACCGTCGCCGCTTCGCCAGCCTCGTAGGCGGTCTTCCAGTCCCAAGCGCCTTCGGCGTCGGAACCATCGAAGGCGCGGGTCAGGGCGTCGCGCAACAGGGCGGCGTCGATCCGTCGGCCCTGTTCGAGATGGGGGAGGAGGTGGCGCGCCGCCCGATGGATGGCCTCGACCGGATCGGCGATGACGGAACGAGCGGGCGGCGCGGTCGGAACGGCGGCGGCAAAGAATGACAGGGACATGGAAACGCCTCGGGAGAGCGGAAACGGGGCGAGCCGATCCGGCGCTCTCTCGACCGCTCCGGCTCAATCCCGTTCGGGCACCCCTCTGACTCTCGAGGCGGGGGCGTGTGTTTGCGGCGTGCGGCCTGTGATTTTGGGAGAAGCTTGACGGGGGCGTGGGTTAAGGTCAATCGGTTCCCGGCAGCGGGGCGAGTCCGAGTTCTTTTAAAAACGCGTTGTGTTTCAACGTCGCCGCCCGAATCTGTTGTTCGATCTCGACCAGCTCCCGTTGGGTGGCCGCCAGATCAATCTCTTCCTCGCCCACGGCGGTGCTGATGTAGCGCGAGATGTTGAGGTTGTAGCCTTCCTCAGCGATGCGCTCCATGCTGACGCGCTTGGAGTAGCGGTCCTCCTCCTTGCGGAACTGGTAGGTCTCGATGATCTTGCCGATATGCTCGTCCGTGAGCTGGTTCTGGCGTTTGCCCTTCGCAAAGTGCTCCGCCGCGTTGATGAAGAGCACGTCATCCGGTTTCTTGCACTTCTTCAGCACAAGGATGCAGACCGGGATGCCAGTCGAATAGAACAGGTTCGCAGGCAAGCCGATGACCGTGTCGATGTGACCGTCTTTCAAAAGCTTCGTGCGGATGCGTTCCTCCGCCCCGCCTCTGAACAGCACGCCGTGGGGCAGGATGATGGCCATCACGCCGTCATCCTTCAGATAGTGGAAACCGTGCAGCAGGAAGGCGAAGTCCGCGGCCGACTTTGGCGCCAGCCCATAATTCTTAAACCGCACATCGTCGCCCATCGCCTCGGTCGGCTCCCACCGGAAGCTGAAGGGCGGGTTGGCCACGATGGTGTCGAAGGCAGGCTTCTTTGCGGGGTTCAGCTCGCGCAGCATGTCCCAGTCATTGGCCAGGGTGTCGCCGTGGAAGATTTCGAACTCGGTGTCCTTCACCCCATGCAGCAGCATGTTCATGCGGGCGAGGTTGTAGGTCGTGATGTTGCTTTCCTGACCGAAAATCTTACCAATGCCGTGCGGTCCCATCCGCTTGCGAACGTTGAGCAGGAGCGACCCCGATCCGCAGGCGAAATCGAGAACGCTGGCCAGACGATCCTTCTTTCCTGTCGCTGGCTCCTGGCTGTCCAGGGTCACAATCGCCGACAGGATGTCGGAAATCTGCTGCGGCGTGTAAAACTCGCCCGCCTTTTTGCCGGAACCGGCGGCGAATTGGCCGATCAGATATTCATAGGCGTCGCCCAGATGATCCACCTCGGACGAGAACTCGGCCAGGCCCCGGGCGATCTCGGCAACAATCAAACAGAGCTTCTTGTTCTTGTCCGCCTGCGTCTTGCCCAGCTTTTCCGAATAAAGATTGATCTCCGAGAACAGCCCGCCGAACGTGCTTTGGAAAGATTCGTTCTCGATGTACTTGAATCCGTCGTAGAGCGTCAGCAGCAAGTCATCGCTCTGCGTGCGGGCCAGCTTGGCGATGTTGTTCCACAGATAGGGCGGCTGGATCACATAATGCACCTTGCGGCGCATCTGTTTTTCGAACTCGGCCACGTCGTTTGGATTGTCCTCGTACCACGCTTGCAGCGGCGTGTTCGCGCCTGAGCGTTCCAGCGCGTCGTCTGCCAGATCGGGGTAATCCGGTCCCAGTTCCCGCTTCGCCGCCGCCTCGTAATTGCCCGAGAGGTAACGCAGAAACAGGAAGGACAGCATGTAATCGCGGAAATCGTCCGCGTTCATCGCCCCGCGAAGCGTATCGGCGATGTTCCAGAGCGTTTTGCCCAATTGCTTTTGGGTTTGGTCGTTCATTGTGCAGATGCTTCCTGGGGGGCGGGCGCTGGCGCCGGGGCTGCGGGCTGGGCCGGAACAACGCCCGGCAGGGCGAACTCGAACCGCGTGATGAACTCGCGCAGGATGCGGCGGAACAGTTGCTTGTTGTCCTCGCCCATCTCCGTGGGTTCATGGATGGCATAGGCGCCGTGGCTCAACAGGTTCAGCGCCCGGTTGAACAGCGCCCGGTCGTCTTCGTTGTTCAACGCCTTCAGGCAGAAAGCCATGCTCGGATGCCCGAAGAAAGAGGCTGTCTTCTCCATGACGCTGCGCAAGGCGTTGAAGTGAAAGGTGTAGAGCGTCCCCGTGGCGGGATCGGCGGCACGCTGCAACTCGGCCAAGGTGGCGACGTGGTGGAAGAAGGGCGTATCGTCGGTCGCCTGAAGCGTGTAGCGGTCATCGCCGTTTGGGCGGTGCAGGAAATAGCGCTTGTGAGTGAGCTTCGGTTCGCCATCGGTCCGCCGGCCCATTTCGTTGCACATGACGTTGAAGAACAGCGCGTGGTGGGACGAGAAGATCACCTTGATCGGGGCGGGCGCGCCGTTCGCATCCTTCCGCGTCGCGGCCCGGCGGAGAAGCTTGGCCAGATCGCAGGCCACGGAAATCGCGTTGTTGTCATCCAGCGACGAGATCGGGTCGTCGATGTAGAGATACCTCTTCCCCTGATAGGATTCATGCCCATCCAGCATGCGTTCGCAGATGGCCATGAAGACGCACCAGACAAAGATGTTCTGTTCGCCTCGTGACACTTTGATGTTGGTCTGATCGCCCTTTCGGAAGCTCACAAAATCCGGCTTGGCGATGGTCTCGTTGCCCTGCTGAACATCCTTATAGGTGAAGTCGAAATCGAAGTCGGCGTATCGGGAAAGGTAATCCGCAATCGTTTCGTCCAGCGCGAGTTCCGTCATCGCGTTGAAGAAGGATGATTTTTCGTTCAGTTGCAGGCGGCGGACGCTGTCGCCGTCAAGGTCGTTTTCCCAGACGAACAGATCCTCGGTGAAGGCGTTGAAATAGAGCGTGTCGGACGTCCCGGTCGGGTTCTTCTTGGTCTCGCGCTTGCCCGCGTCCTTGAACGCCATCGACAGGCGGGTTTTGCCGGTGCGGTTGTAGGCGTAAAGCAGAACGAGATCGGTATCGTTCAGATCGTCCCGCAGCCGCGTCACCAGCCTGCCCAAGCTCTGATAGGTGCGAACGCCGCTCATGCGTCATCCTCCCCGACCCGGGGAAAAAGCTGCTGCATCAGCCCTTTCTTATGGGTCTTGAGCGTGGCGAGCTTTCGCGTCTCGGCGGCGATGAGGTCGTCGAGGGCGGACAGGCAGTCGGCGATGCGTTGTTGTTCAATTGGGTCAGGAAGTCGCAACGTTAGAGCCTTCAACTCGTCAGTATCGATTTTTCCTGTTCCGTGTCCCGCTATATTTACCATAGTGAGCAGACGGTTCTTGTTGCCCGAAAGTAGATAAGCAAAGAAAATCCCATTGACACCAGATTTTGGTCGAAGTCCTTTGACGTCTTGATTGAAACTCATCTCTCGGAGCACGATACAGATCGGAACATCTTTGAGCAAAGTCATGCCGCGCGTCAGTATCAAGAGAGTTCCCGTCGAGACCAATCGCGCGCCGTCTGCAATCGCTTTCTCAGAAATGTGTTCTTCAGAGTCTTCCAAGAAAAGGCGCTTCATGTCCTTAGCGGAAACCCAGGGGATCGAACCATTCCAGAACTCCGGATTCGCCCTCGAAGGTGTGGCCCCGGATTGAACAGAAACAAGTTTGTCGATGCTCCCTTCCGCCCACTCCCCCGCATCGCGGAACTCGGGGAAGCGGAGGCGGGGTTGGATTTCGCCTTCCTGGGGGAAAAGCTGCTGCATCAGGCCCTTCTTGTGGGCCTTCAGCGCCTCCACCTTTCGCCCCTGCGCGGCAATCAGCGCGTCCACCGAGTCCAGACAATCGGCGATCTTTTCTTGTTCGCTATGCGGCGGGATGGAAACACGAACCGATTTCAGGTCATCACCGTTGACTGCGTCGAAGGTTCCACCTTGCGATATGTTTCCCCACTGTGGCTCATGCATTATCAACCACTGATATATATACTGATGAGAATTGGGTTCTCTTGCGCAAATTGAAGCGATTCCACGCCCAATACATGCATGGTGAAGAGACTTCGCGACACTGCCAACCGGAGCGCGAACGCTTATTAGAATGTCTCCAACTCGGCATTCCCTTGTGATCTCGGAAGTGAATATCCTCGGAGCCGACAGACGATTTTTTATATCTGCATTACCTTGCAATAACGGCAGACCATTCTGAATCGTATTGTAGTTCTCTGACTTTGGTGAAGCTCCCATGATAACATGGGCAACCACAGAGAGGGCTTTCTGCTCCCACCCGCCCGTATCGCGAAACTCGATAAAGCGCAGCTTGGGCGCCAATCCCACCCCACCGCCCGTTGCGGCAGGCGATTTCACTTTACTGCTCATAAGCGCTCAACCCCGAAATCTCGCGTCCACCGGCGCGCTTCAGCAGGACCGGCATCAGGTCGGCCATCAGGTCCAGTTCCTTCACCCGCCGCGCTTTCCAGTTCAGGCCAAGCGGCTCCATCAGGTCGGTCAGCGTCTCGCCGTCAAAGATCATGCGTTGCAGGATGGTGTCGACGAAGTCTTGCAGCGCCCCGGTGGCCAGACCGTGCGTGCCCGCGATGCCCGCCAGCTCCGTCGCGTTCTTTTCCGCCTTGAAGCGGCTGTAACCCTCGCGGATGGTCGTTTCGCTCAACCCCTCGCCCGCCTTTAGGGTGTTGATGTAGGCCGCGATATCCTCACGCTCGTCCATGAACTTGGCGTCGGACTGGATCAGGCCGATCAGCTCCTCGCGGCTCATCTTCTGCGTGCCGGGTGTCGCCTCGGAATAGCGGGCGATCAGGCCCATGATGTAGTCATAATCGATGACGGCGGAGGCGAAGAGGACGAATTCGAAATCCAACTTGTCGGCTTCGGGCGTCGGCTTGTCCTCACTCTGGTCTTGGCCCTTGCCCCGCTGGGCACGCAGACGCTGCGCGGTGTCCAGATAGGCCCCGCGAAAGCCGCGCAGGTTTTCGTCCGGCAGGATCTGTTCGATGGTCGCGGCGTTTTCGGGCGTCAGGTCGGTGTATTGGTCAAGCTGGGTCTTGAGCCGCTGGACCTCTTTGAAATGCTCGATGAAGGCCGCGCGGGCGGCGTCGCCCTTGAGATTGGGAACCTGCTCCGGCGCGCAATCCAAGCCCTGCGACGTCATGAAGCTGTCGAGCTGCTGGACGGCGGCTTCCAGCTTCTGGATGACCACGGGGGCCTTGTCCACAAGCCAGATTTCGCGGGCCTTTTCGGCCGCCGCCTCGCCGGAGAAAAGGGCGATGGCGGCATCGACCGCGCCCTGCTGCTGGCGGAAATCAAGAATGTTGCCATAGGGCTTGGTGGCGTTCAGCACCCGGTTGGTGCGGGAGAAGGCTTGGATCAGGCCATGGTGCTTCAGGTTCTTGTCGACGTAGAGGGTGTTCAGGAACTTGGAGTCGAAGCCTGTCAACAGCATGTCGACGACAATCGTGATGTCGATCTTGTGCTGCGGCACCGTGGGGAAGGCTTTCCGCAGGTCAGCGTCTGGCCATTGCTGGTCCTTGATGCGCTTCTGCACGTCCTGATAATACTGGTCAAACTCGCCGATCTTGTGGTTTGTGCCGTAGTTGGCGTTGTAATCCGCGAGGATGGCCTTCAGGGCCTCCTTCTTTTTCTCTGGCTCAACGGTGTTGTCCTCCTTCTCCGTCGGCAGGTCCTCCTGAATCTGCTTCACATCAGGATCGCCCTCGGCCGGCGGAGAGAAGACGCAGGCGATGCTCAGCGGTTTGAAGCTGGGATCGGCGGCTTGCTTCTCGGCCTGCATGGTCTTGAACAGCGCGTGATATTCGATGGCGTCATTGATCGACGACGTGGCGAGCAGGGCGTTGAACCGGCGCTGACCCGTGGCCGCATCGTGCTTGGACAGGATCGCCTCGATGACCGCCCGCTTGGCCAGCGGTTCGCCCGGCTTGGGCAGGATTCTGCCTTGCGGCTTGAAGTAATCGACGTGAAAGCGCAGGACGTTTCCGTCCTCGATGGCGTGGGTGATCGTGTAGGTGTGAAGCCGATTCTGGAAGAGATCTTCCGTCGTCTTCATGCTGGCCTGGGTGTCTTCGATTTTTTTCTGTCCAGCGTTCTCATCAAAGATCGGCGTTCCGGTAAAGCCGAAGAGCTGGGCGCGCGGGAAGAAATCCTTGATGGCATTATGATTCTGGCCGAACTGTGAGCGATGGCATTCGTCGAAGATAAAGGCGATGCGCTTGTCGCGCAGGGGTTCGAGCTGTTCCTTGAAGCTCTTCTTGCCGTCCTTTTTCTGTTGCTTGCTGCGCTTGCTGTTTTCATCCAGCGCAAGGCCAAGCTTCTGGATCGTGCAGACGATGACCTTGTCGGCATAGTCGTCGGAGAGAAGGCGCCGGACGAGGGAAGCGGTGTTGGTGTTTTCCTCGACGCAACCTTCCTGAAACTTGTTGAATTCTTCGCGCGTCTGCCGATCGAGATCCTTGCGGTCCACGACGAAGAGGCATTTTTCAATGTCGGGATTGTCCTTCAGCAGCGTTGACGCTTTGAAGGACGTCAGCGTCTTGCCGCTGCCGGTGGTGTGCCAGATGTAGCCGTTGCCGCAGTCCTGGGCGATGGAATCGACAATCGCCTTCACCGCGTAGACCTGATACGGCCGCATCATCAGGAGCTTCTGCTCACTTGCCACCAGAACCATGTAGCGGCTGATCGTCTGGCCGAGGGTGCATTTGACGAGGAAGGTGTCGGCGAAGCGGTCGAGGTGGACAATCTTCTTGTTGTCCACATCGGCAAATTCGTAGACCGGCAGAAAGCGCTCATCAGCATTGAAGGCGAAATGGCGCGCGTTGTTGTTCGCGAAATAAACTGTCCGATCACGGTTGCTGATGATGAAGAGCTGAAGAAAGCACAAGATCGTCTTGGTGTAGCCGTTCCCAGGATCGTTCTTGTATTCGACAATCTGCTCCATGGCGCGACGCGGGCTTATGCCGAGGGTCTTCAGTTCAATCTGAACGACCGGCACACCGTTGATCAGGAGAATGACGTCATAGCGATGGTGGCTGTTGTCCGTGTTGATGCGGAGCTGGTTGATGACCTCGAAGGAGTTCTTGCACCAGTCCCTGATATTGACGAGCGTATAATTCAGCGGCGTCCCATCGTCGCGGGTGAAGTTGTTGCGTTCACGCAAGATACGCGCCGCCGCAAACACATCTGGCGTGACGATCTCATCCAGAAGGCGTTGAAATTCGCCGTCGGTGAGAGTGACGCGGTTCAGTTTCTCGAACTTCTTTCTGAAATTCTCTTCTAATTTGGCTCGATCTCGGATATCAGAGCGATATTCATATTTGAGGTCGCACAGCTTTGCGACCAATTCCTCTTCAAGATCACGTTCGGCTTTATTCGTTGACATAAAAACTCATTGCTTGTGTGTGTCAATTAGGGAAAACGGATTTGGTCTCGTCACATACGCCCCGGAGATCTGACCATTAACCGTTCATCGACGGTGGTTCTCGGTCAGCCGTCAACAGCTCTATACCTCACCTCACATCCCCGTTAACCTGCGTGCAGCAATCCGCGCTGCCACGTTTGATTCCAGGCCATCCTATGTGCCTATTGCCATTACCGCAACGGTTGGGCCTCTGTGCATAGCCACGGCGCCCATTTCCCGAAACCCGCCCGTCCGGACTTGGCGCAAATGCGACTTCCCGCGTGGTTTCTGGAGATGTCGGTCGTTGGGAAACAGAAAAACGTAATCGTAATTGCTGATGCCGAGATGAGGTACCATCCGATGGTGTGAAGCACATCGCTATCCGAACCGACCGCCGTCTTCGGTGAAGCTGTAGCCGCCAATGCGGATCGCCTCGTCGACCACATTGTCGGAGGTCTGGTAATCATACTCCCGTTCAAGTTGCCGGTAGAGCCAGCGTGCGAGGTCACGCAACGCGCCCGAGATGGTCTCTTCGGCGTCCGCCGTCATGCCCTGGCGCCCCGGGCTGTCGCGCTCAACCGAGATCGCCATGCTGTGTTCGTGATGGCAATGCCCGCGATGACGCGCCTCGGCGCGAAGCTGGTAGAAATTCCGCCGCTGGATGGTCTGCAAGATGTCGGCGATTCGGTGAAGCTCGGGGTCCTGGGGCGCATGCTGTTTGATTCGGGTGGGCGCGTGCCGTTCGTAGGCGTAAGTGCCCTCGAAGCAGGCGCCGTCGCCTTGGCTCCAGAAGCCGCGAAAGAAAATATGCGGTTCTGGTCGTGACCCGCCACCCATCAGACGGACGGGGCTGGTTCGGAGGCTGATGCCGAGGATGGCGCAAACCGCCTCGAAATCCGCGTACACGAACTCGTGCCACGCGTGGTCGAGGCCGGTTTCACGATGCCAGGCGCGGGCGGTTTCCTTCGCCGGGTCGGACAACTCATCGAAGGCGTAGACAATGGTCTGGATGGTTGTGGGCATGATCGGACCCTCGGAAACGAAAAGGCCCGGCTTCCTTGGGGGAGGCCGGGCCGGGTGGGTTACTCGGCGGCGATGCTGTGGGCGTCGTCGGACGCGGCTGGCGGGTCCGACGCCTCGTCGCCGCCGGTGAGAAAATCGGGCAGAGTGACGGCCTCTCCTTCGGTTTCCGGCGTCGGCGCATCGTCATCCCTCCGCCGCAGCGGTTCGGGCAGCCAGCCGCTGTCGGCGAGCAGCCGCTCGGCCTCCTTGGCCATGTCGTTCTTCTTCAAATGCTCGATGAGCTGGGCCGCGCGGTCGCCGACGCCTTCCCGCACCGCGTCCAGGATGCGCGGTTTGGTGACGCGGCCCAGGTAATTGTCGGCGGTGGGTCGCCAGCCGACGTCCACCAGATCGAGATCGACGGCGGTCGCCAGCCGTTCCGCCTGCTGGAGGCGGCGGTCAAGACCGTGTTGCGACAGGCCCGCCCCGCTGAAGCGATCCACCTTCTCATACAGGGCGTTGACTCCGAAGCTGACGCAATGGGCGAGCAGGGCGAGACGGCTGGCGTCGTCGAGAGCGGCGAGCCAACTCCACAGGGCGTCATCGTCCTCCGGCAGATCGCTCTTCCAGGCCGCGTGCCGTTCGGCGACGGATTTGGCCGACGGGCTGTCGGCGAGATCCGCAGGCTGGGCTGGAAAGGAAACCGTGCGGACACAGGCGTCCAGGCAGGCTCCCGATCTGGCATGGCGAAACAGGTCGCTGACCAGCCTGTGCAGCAGCAGGGTCATCGCGACCTGGGGATGTTCGGCGACGGCGTCGCGCAGGGCCAGGGTACGGTAGGCGGTCAGCTCCATCACCAGCCGATCGGGCAGGGGTTTGAGGACGCCGTCATCCTCCTCGTCGACCGTGGCGGGCTGACCGCCGACCGTGACCACGGTGACGGGGGGTGATGGGGGAGCGGCTCCAGTCGGGACGGCAGCCGGCTGATCGTCCTCCCCGCCGGGGCCGGCGGCGACCGGCGGTTCATCGTCGGGGCGGACATAGCCGCGATCAATCACCGGGATGCCGTCGGCGCGGACGCTGACGAAGGCCCCGGCGCAGCCGATTTCGCTCGGATCGAAGCGGATCGGTCGGTTGGCGAAACTGTCCAACGCCGTTTCGATTTCGCCGAGCCGACGGTCGATTTCGTCGGGCAGTTCCTCGGCCTCGGCGTGTTCGCTCTCGATCCGGGCGCGTTCGGATTCGAGGGCGTCGATGGCCGCCTGCTCCTCGGCGGTCAGGTCGATCACTGTGCCGGTCAGCTTCCGCAGACCCTGGCTGTGCCCGTAGGGAAAGCTCATGTCGGCGGCGATCCATTTCCAGCCTTCCGCTGCGACCTGATCGGTCAGAGCCTTCAGTTTCTCCGCGACCAAGCGGTCGAGCAGGGCCACATCCTCGATCCAGCCGCCGTCGTCGGACTGGAAGAGATCGCGCAGCACGGCGCCGCCCGCCGCTTCGTAAGCCGCCATGCCGATGAACTGCACCCGCTTGTCGGCGGCGCGCACGGTGTTCTCGGTCAGCATCCGGCGGATTTGATAGGGTTCCCGGCTGTAGGCGCGCTGGATCGCCTCCCACACCTGTTCTTGGCGGGTATGGTCCGAGGAGATGGTGAAGGCCATCAACTGGTCGAGCGACAGGCCGTCGGCGGCGTAGACGTCGAGGAGGGTTTCGGACACCGACACCAGACGCAGCCGCTGCTTGACGACGGCGACCGAAACGAAAAAGGCGGCGGCGATCTCCTCCTCCGACAGGCCCTTCTGGCGCAGGGCGAAGAAGGCGCGGAACTGGTCGAGGGGGTGGAGCGGCGCGCGCTGGATGTTCTCGGCGAGGGAATCCTCCTCGGCGACGCCACGGTCGCGGACGACGCAGGGGATGGGCGCGGTCTTCAGCAGGCGCTTCTGCTTGACCAGCAGTTCCAGCGCCCGGTAGCGGCGACCCCCGCCGGAACCTCGTACATGCCGGTTTCCGCGCCGTCGGCGTCGAGGATCGACCGGACGCTCAACCCTTGCAGCAGGGTGCGCCGCGCGATGTCCTCGGCCAGCTCCTCAATCGAGACGCCCGCCTTGGCTCGGCGGACATTGGCCTGGGAAAGGACCAGCTTGTTGAAGGGGATGTCGCGGGAGGGCGACAGGGTGATCTTCTGAACGGCAGCCATCGGGTGGAACTCCGCGACGGGCGGACGGAAGACTCTCCTCCGGCCTCCAACCCGTCACGACAATCCCGGCCTTCCTCGCCCTCTCCTCCGGCTTCCCGCGCACCCTGATCGCCGGGAAGGCGGGGCGGCGGCTTTTTATGGAACCGTAGGACCGTAGGACCGGAGATGTGAGGGCGTGGAAAGCCGGAACGGCGGATGGACGGAAGCACGGAAAAGGAACCTGGTGATCGGCTCCACCCTCCGTCAGCTCCGCAGGGTGTGAAGCGAGTCCTGGGCGTTGGTCTCCAGCACGCCGCCGTCCTGAGCGGCAAGCCCCTCGTCGCCGTGCTTGGGCTGAAGGTGGCCGTCCGGGTCGCCGAACTCCCAGGGGATGTCGAAATGGGCGGCCAAGGTGGCGATTGACTGTCCCGCCGTTTCGATTTCTTCGCCGCAGTGCTTTCGATAGGTCAGGAAGCGGAAACGATCCGGCGTGACGCAAAGCCGGTCAGCCTCCGACCGCATCAGGGTTTGGTCGTCGTTCCGCAGGTCGATCAGGTTCGGATCAGCGTCCGCCGCCGTCCGCTGTGGATCGTCGAGATCGTCGCGGGGGTCGGTCTCGAAGTACCAGACCCGGAAATCATACCGTTCGATTTTATAGATCTGGTGTCGCCTGATCAGGCGGGCCATCGTGACGATGAAGGCGGCGGTTTCCCGATCAAGGTCGAACACCGCCAGGGCCGGGGCGCCAAGCCCCTCGCCACCGCCATAGCATTCGACGGCGTAGCGCTTTGCGTCGGTCATCGGGATGTCTCCTTGAGCGGAGCGGGGATCGAGGGTTGGGTGGGAAAGGCGGCGCGTTCGCGCGCCGTGTCATCTTCGGCGAATGCTGCGGACCAACCGGGAACGCGCATCATCGATCTCCTCGACGGAAGCCGTCCGCTTTGGTGAGCAGGCCTATGCCGCCCATGATGCTGCCGACCTGATGGGCGGCGTCGGCATAGACGGACAGCGGGTGGGTCGCCTCGAACAGGATGTCGCGTTCGATCCCCAGCCCGAAGGGCAGGCGGAGCGACGCCAGTTCCGACAAGCGGAAGACGCCGAGTTCCGGGCAACCGATCCCGAGGTCGGCAAGGCCAAACAGGGTGTCGCCATCCTGGTCGAGTTCGGTCGCCAGCCAGGTCGCCGCTCCCATCGGGTTGAAGAGCTTTACCACCGGGACATGGTCGGTGTCGGGCTGAAGGCCGTTGGCCAGGAGCCGGTCGCGCAGATCATCGGTGAGGAGGATCATGCCGCCCTCCCATGTTCCACCGGGACTCCGACGCCGGTTTCCGGCAAGAAGCCGAGCAGATAGTCCGCCGCCTTGCTGGCCTGGGAGGCGGCGCGGATGATCGCCCGGTTGTCCTCGCGCAGCACATCCAGCCACGCCCCGATGTAGTCGGCGTGGCGCACGGTCGGCACGATGCCCAGGGCGGCGCAACAGAAGGCGGCGTTGATCTCCGCGACCAGCTACTCGAAAGCGTATTTTTTTGAGCCGAACGACCCGGAGAGATCGCGGTTCAGGCGGTGTCGCGCGCCGGACGCATGGCCCAATTCATGGAGCGCCGTGCGGCTCCAGTTGATCGGCTCAAAATACGCCTGCGGCGGCGGGACCTGCACATAGTCGCCAGCAGGGGCATAAAAGGCGCGGTCGCCGCCGATGCGAACCTCGATGCCGGCAGCCCGGATCAGGGCGTCCATGGTGGGTTCGATCAGGCCCGGCGGAGGAGGCGGAACGACGGCGGCGAAGCCGTCCGGCAGCCCATCGCACTGGGCGGTGTTGAAGACGGTGAAGCGTTTCAGAAACGGGATCGTCTGGGGATCCTCCCCGGTGTCGCGCGCCCGTTTTTTCTCGTCGTCGGGAATGAAGCGGTCGGCGTAGACGACGGTGACGCCGCGTTCGCCCTTGCGGACGGCGCCGCCCAACGACAAGGCTTGGCGGAAGGTCAACCAGGTCTGGGCTGGAAAGCCGTGCTGGATGACCGCGCCCCACAGGATCAGCACGTTGATCCCGGAATAGCAGCGTCCGGTGCTGGCGTTTTTCGGCATGGCGAGCGGCGCTTTCGCCGCCGCCGTCCCCCAAGGCTGGACCCAAGGCACGCAGCCGCCCTCCAACTGGGCGATGATCGTGCCGGTGATGTCATCGTACAGGCACCCCCGGTCGGCGCCGGGCGGGGCGGATGGTCTGGACATGGCGGGAACCTCCGCGACGGGTGCCGGAGGCCTTTCCTCCGACTCTCAACCCGTCACCGGAATCCCGTCCGCCCTCTCACTCCCTTCGGATTTCACCGATTGGGCGCGAAGGGTGCGGCCACGCTCATGACCCTTCTGGGTTTCCCAACGCGGCGGCGAGCCTGCCGGAAATGCGGGTCGCGGCGGCTTTGATCGGATCGTCCGCCAAATGGGCGTAGCGGGCGGTCGTCTGGATCTGGGTGTGTCCCAGCAGCTTGCCGATCATCGGCAACCCCTCGCCAACCAGCAGTCTGCCGGAAGCGAAGGTGTGCCGCAGGTCATGGATTCGCACCCCCTCGAGTCCGGCGGCTTCACGAATGCGCCGCCACGGCTTTTGCAAGTCCGTGAGATGGCTGCCCGCGATGATGCAGGAGGTGCGACGTCACCACTGGTCAGATTGTCGCCGCCACCCTGACCGATCGCGACCGTGACGATGTCGCCGAAGTTGCGGCGCTGCTCGATCAGATCCAGGGTCCGATGGCTTCGTTCACCGGGGACGGCGCTTACGACCGTCCCACCACCGTCTATACCGCCGTGCAGGAGCGCCATCCCGCCGCCGACGTCATCGTGCCGCCGCGAGTGGACGCAGTTCCCAGCACCATGGCATCGACGGCGCCATGCCAGCGTGACCGGCACATCCAGGCGATCATCAAGACCGGGTGCCGGGCTTGGCAACGGGACAGCGGCTACACGATCCAAGCCCGGGTTGAGAACCAGATCGGTCGCTTCAAGCAGATTATCGACGACCGTCAGCGATTCCACCGGGCCGACGCCCGCGCCACCGAGGTCGTGATCGCCGTCGCAGCCCTCAACCGCATGCTCGAGCTGGGACGCTCGAACTCCGTCCGTAGCACCTGAGCGAGGGAAAGGACAGGGAGCATCATCGCCAAAATCACCTCCATGAAACAGGCCTCCACGAATCACTAAAACCTGCAAACGGCACTGGGCTGGAAACGGAGTGCCTACCGACTGGGGGGCGAACGTGTCCGTGAGTTGGCGGCAAACCGCGACCCGATTGCGGGAGCTTAACGGCCGCTGCACGCCGCGCTGCGGGAGTGCGCGGACGGCCCGTTCCTCCTATGCCAGCAAATGTAGGTACACGAAAGCTTAAGCCTTGCCAGAACCGTGATGGGTTTCTAGACCAACGGGCAAAACGCATACGCACGTACGTCAGAAGAACAGCCAGACCTCGCGCGCGTGCCTCTGCCGCTCCGGTGAGTCCCTTATGAACGTTGCCCGCGCCTGTGCCGATTTCCTCACCCATTGCCGGGTGGCCAAGAACCTGTCGCCGCACAGTCTGCGCGCCTACACCATCGATCTAGCCGAGTTCGAGCGCTTCGCCGAGGCTGGCACACCGGTGGCCGCTGTGGACCGGCCCTTGCTGCGCCGCTATCTCAACCACCTGTTCGAGGCGCGCAGTCTAAAGGAAACCAGCGTCAAGCGGCGGCTGGCTTGCCTGAAGGTGATGTTCCGTTGGCTGGAGTTGGACGAGACGATCGAGATCAGTCCCTTCCACCGGCTGGACGCCCGCATCCGCCTGCCCAAGCGCCTGCCGCGCAACCTGACCGACGACGAGGTCCGCCGCCTGCGCCGCACGGCGCTGGAGCGCGTGGGTCTGTCCGGCCGCGTCACCGAGACCAAGGCCCTGCGCATCGCTCGCCGCGCCGACTTCGACGCCGTCACGACGCTGGTGGTGCTGGAAGTCCTGCTGTGCACCGGCCTGCGGGTCGGCGAACTGGCGAGCATGCGCCTGAACGACCTCGACCTGATCGAGCGGGTGGTGACCGTCGTCGGCAAGGGCAGCCGTCAGCGACGTGTGTTCCTGCCCGACGACGAGACGGCGACGCTGGTGTCGGCCTACCGCACAGTGACGGCAGAGCGGCGCAAGGGGCACGAGCACTTCGTCATCACGGCGCAAGGCGGCCCGGCCTCCACGCAGCACATCCGCACCCTGGTCCGCACGGCGGCAACCGAGGCGGAACTGTCCCGCCGCGTCACCCCCCACATGCTGCGCCACACGGCGGCGACCCGGCTGATCGAGAACGGCGTAGACATCCGCTTCGTCCAGCGCCTGCTCGGCCACCAGAGCATTTCGACGACGGAGCTCTACACGACGGTCACCGATGCCAGTCTGAAAGCGGCCATCACCAAGGCCACCGGGCGGATGAAAGAAGGTGGATAACTAATAATTATCGATGCTCATTTCCGATCTTGAATTCGTTAACAGAGGCGCAGAACTCGCCTTTCTGAAAAGTCGTCTGAAAGACGATGGGGTACCAGCCCTTA
>Ga0209373_10000660_pt1 | contig 50630 bp, 38 predicted proteins | sample Higcelweek5metaG_FD_187173 | JGI IMG/M metagenome (GOLD analysis project Ga0209373, IMG submission 187173) | Freshwater pond sediment microbial communities from the University of Edinburgh, under environmental carbon perturbations - High... | ecosystem: Environmental > Aquatic > Freshwater >... | reverse complement strand
AGTCCGCTTATTGATTCTTACAACAAAGTAAAGCACAAGTAAAAGGATATTAAAAGAAAGTATAACTGTTATTATTGTATCTGCCATGTTCCCTGCCGATAAAATTTCTATTTAAACAATTTAAAATAGTTTATGGATAATAGTTTTCTTCTAAAGTAATTTCTTTTATTTTGTGATTTTCCTCTCTGAAAACTGCAGGTATATTAATATCTCTATGGTTTAATGCAAGCATGGAGCGGAAAAATATTAAGCGAATGACCACAGTGGTACCGAGAATGACTATGAGAAAATTAGCAATTTATAGACTATTCCAACAAAGTAGAATTAAGCAGGAAACAAGTATATTTAATAATCACAATACCATTACAACAACAATAAATGCAGGAGGGATAAATGGATGAACTTCAGATAATAATGAAAAAACGCATTGTGACCAATATGAAACCACAGGTTTGCAAAGTAGTAAAAAACATGACATATAATAAATGTGGCGGGGTGGAATACAAGTGCGATATATATCTGCCTGAAGATAAATCAGAAAATGCTGATATGCCAATTGTATTTCTGGTTCATGGGGAGGCACCTGTAACTGGATTGAAGGATGCAGGACAATATGTATCAATCGGGGAATTGCTTGCCTCAAACGGCATTGCAGCCGTTGCTTTTGACCACAGAATGATTTGCTTTAACTCTGCAATAGAAGATGTAATTGATGATATTAAAAAAATCCGTGACTTTATGGAAATTAACAGTAGTTTATATAGTGTTAATTCATCGAATACAGGTATCTGGTCATTTTCTTCAGGCATGCCGTTTGGTCTTCATAGCGGATTAAATTACAAAACAGATCAAGTATCATGCTTGGTTGGGTATTATGGTTTTGGTGATTTTTCAACTCTCATTAAATTGATAAAAAACGAAGATGTTCCGCAATCAGATTTGCCGCAGATTATCAATAATGATTCAGTCAGCAGACCACTGCTGATTGTCCGCTCCGGCCTTGACAATGAGATACTGAATGATTCTCTGGAAAAATTTATACTGCAGTGCACGAATAAGAATATGGGTCTCGAATTTTACAATCACGAAAACGGTCATCATGCGTTTGACATATTCGATGACAATCCCGAGTCTCACCGGATAATTGGAAATACAATACGATTTATTGTTAATAATATGCAAAACAGGTGTGACGCTGTTTTGCAGAAGCACGTTTGAACATGTCTCTACTGAAAAACAGCATATGCAGAATTAATTTCACATTAATCAATCTGTTTCCATTCTTTATAGAACCGAAAAATAATACTTTTCCATAAAAAGATATTTCTAAGTATCATCATGACAATGAACACCTTTCCTCACGGGAAATGTCTCTTTCTTGAACGGCGATAAGCCGTTCACTTACTGTCGCTAAAAATGGCGGAGACTATGTTACTATAATGTCTGGTCTGAATGCCGCAGATGCAGGTGATAATGTTTTCGTCAAAGGCGGAACATATAGCGAAATTTTAAAATGGCCTAAAAGCGGCTCTTTAGACAAAGGTTACATAACACTGATTGCTTCTGGCGATTCACCGGCTGTTACAGTAAAAAGAAAACGCTGCTGAATGGACAATTAATAATTAACAAATAATAAAGGACTCTTTGATCGCGAGATCAAAAAGTCCTCTACTATTCTGAGACTATTATAAAAATGGGGTATTCTATATTAAGTCAAGTTTTCAATGTCCATTTACTTATGATTTTCCATTGTAACCACTGAATTAAGCTCACTTGAAATCTGTCTTATACTTGAAACAATTTCTGATAAATTTTCTGTTACCTTTTTAATCATTATCTGCTGATTATTTATAAATGCAGCTACCTGATTCTGCGCTGTATCAATTTCATAAATAACCTGTCCTATATTCTCAATTGAACGTGTGGTTTCTTTAACCTGTTTATTGAGGCCGTTAATATTTGAAATTATTTCATCACTTACTTTCAGTGTTTCCTGGGCGAGATTTTTTACTTCACTTGCAACTACAGAAAAACCCTTGCCTGCATCCCCTGCTCTCGCCGCTTCAATTGATGCATTCAATGCAAGCATCTGAGTCTGGCTTGCTATTTTGTTAATCATATCAACAGAAGTAACCATATTACCTGTTTTTGAAATCAGTGTCTGTACTTCTGAAGTTGTTTCTTTTGTCATTGAAGAACCATTATGTGCCACATCACTGGCAATGACCGCGCTTTTATTGATTTCCTGAATACTGTTCTGTAATTCATGACTTGCCTTGAATACCGATTCAATAACAGCAAGAATATCATTCAGCGAATTATTGATATCTGCAACAATCTCCTTCTGTTCTGTCGACTTCTCGGTAATATTTTCCATGATATTATTAAGATTTGTCAGAAGGTAATGATGACAGTGACCCGGAACATTTAAATTATTGAATATCGCCACAGCCATGGCTTCACAGCTTTTATAACCGCAGCTCATACAATTGTAAATATCTTTTTTTGTGTATTTATGCATTGAGCGGTATATCTGCAGTTTCTGTTTGTTATCCGGAATTTTAATTGTATTATTTGATGAGCGATTCACATATTTTCTATCGTAAAGACTATTTTTCCAGTATGTCTCAACAAGTTTCCTTATCTCATCAGACACATTTTCTTTATCTATATTATCCTTTTTAAGCCACTCTTCCTGCATCTGTTTATTCCGTTTTTCAATAAGAGATTCTACTTCGTCAAACGATTTATGTGTATTGAGTGTTCCGGTTCCTCCATTGCATCCCAATTCACAATTGAGACAATCTACAAGTACCGGAGCATTTCCACGGTCGATCTGGCTCTTTAATGTTTTTAAATAATCATATATAATATCCGGACCCTCGATTTTTCGTGCAACATTTATAATGGCAGGATTCCACCGCTGTGCTGTCTGAAGTAAACCGCCGGGAGTGGAAAATAAAACAGCCCGTTCCGGAGGCGGATTATCATAATCAGCTCTTTGAAATGATGCCAGGTTTATATTGTGATCTTTAAAATGATTCTGCAGAGAAGTGAACGTAACATTAAAATCACCTATCTGTACTTCATCAAACTCTCTTCTCTTTGCAATACAGGGTGAAATAATAACCATTTTTGAATTTCTATATTCATGATAATACTCTTTCACCATTTTCATTGCATGCATCATGGGACTGTCTGCCGGTGCAAGATATTCAAGAAGCTCTGTGTGATATATTTCAATGTAGGATACAAGAGCCGGACACGGCTGTGCGATTATACATTTCGGATTATTTTTCTGTAAATGCTCAAGATAGCTCTTTATTGTCAATTCAGCACCGAATGAGACATCAAAGCATGCCTTGACACCAATAGATTTAAGCCATCCGTTCAATTGAAGATATTGATTTGGAAATGAGGATGCGACTGCCGGAGCAATAATCGCGACAACTGAACTGTTTTTAACTGAATTCAGAAACTCTTCTGTATCGTCAAGCGGAATCCGCGCATCATGGGTACATGCTTTTATGCAGCATCCGCACCCGATGCACATATCATGATTAATCCTTACAACCCCTTCGGATGCATCATTGCAGAATTTTACCGGGCATGCAGAGATGCATGCGAAACATCCGGTGCAGCGCTCTTCATCTACAATTATAACAGGTGTTAATTTATTAGACATACTGTCCTCACATAATCAGGTTCCAACAATTATGGAGTAGATTGTATGTGCAAGACCCGGGATTGTCAATAACAATATTTTTTTATAAAAATTAATTTCAATCATTTTCATATTATTGACATATTCAACTCAGGCTAACTCATTGAACAATGAAGGTTTTTTCATAATTCATATTTTAATCTATTGTAAATGACAGTTTATTACCCCATATTTATTGGTGCAAATGTGCAGAAATATTTTCACGGCATTTCTATTTCAGACCGCCTCTTACTTAAACGATTAATTTGTTTTGTCAAGCTTATGTCAAAATCTATTTATTCTGTTTTACTTTTACTTTACCTGATTTGATTGGATTATATTGCCGCGGATCTTTTCCTGAATTTCAGCACCCCGCAAATAGATTCATTCAGAACAAGTATGCCTGATGAGTCAATTGGAAGTCAGTCTGATAAATAAATTATCGGGCTGACTTTTTTTCATTATTGCGCAGGTAAATTATTTCAAGAGAATCAAAATAGGCATTTATCTCACTTCTATAATTTTCCGGATAAACACCCTGCAATGCACGACGCTTAAGCTGATAAAACTGATCAGGTGTTGATGGAGCAATAGGCTTTTGAGCTGCCTGATTTACGGTAAATGTCGTCTTTGATGACTCAGATTTACGCTCTTCCTTTAATTCATCACGCTTATTCATGGAAAGTGCCGATTGAAGCATTCTGTTAAGAAACTCATTCTGTTTTTCAATTACTTCAGGATGTGGATCAGACAACATTTTTGCAATATTTTCAGCATCCTTCTTCAGTTCTTCAATTCTCTTTTTTATCTGTTCAGAATTAACTTCATTGCTGCCCTCTTTTTGCAATCTATCAAGTTCATCTGCAATCTTTTTCTGCGCATCCTGTGCTTCCTGTCTTGCTTTTTCAAGCTGTTGTTTTTCAGCAGCAGACATAGTGGTTTGTCCAGGCTGTGTGCCCTGCTTATTGCCCATCATAAGGGCACGCAGAAGTTCACTTGTTGCGGAATTAATACCAGCCTGCTTCTGTGACAGTTTTCTCATACCGGACATCATTCCCTGTGATCCACTGTTACAGCTCTTCTGCTCCTCATTTTGTGATGATGCAATAGACAATAGAAAGTTTGCAAGTGATAGGAATTGATCGGATACCTGATCTATCAGTGACTGCCTGTTGTAATGTTCAAATAAGCGCAAAACATTTACAAGCAACTCCCCTGAACGGTTCAGCTGACTGCCGATCTGCTGCATCAATTGCGGCGTCAGTACTGTAAGACTGTCGCAGCTCAATCTTACTTTTTTCTGTGCATCAATTATTGTCTGCAGCATAAGAGCACTTTTTTTATAATCAGAAGTATCGCCTTGTACTTCACTTGTCAACTTAAGCCAGTCATTCAGAGTCAGTAGATCATAGGCTGTTTTTAAAATAATTTTTCGTTCTTTTTCCATTTTCATCTGCTGAGCACTGATTGTCATATCCTGTAATTTTTCTGAAAGAGACAATAGTGAACTGCTCATCAGTGACATCTCGGTATTCTGCGGAAGTTTATCATTCTTAATTGAACTATTCATTGAACTGCTTTGAGCATTTATTGAATTAAGCTGATCATTTACAGACTGCATTTGAGACTTGTCAAGAGATTCTGAAATTTCTTTATTAAGCTCCTGTATATTATCCAGAATATTTTCCTGATTTTTCCTTGACTGATCTGAATTTTCCACAGAAAGCATCTGCTCCTGATCTCTTGCAAGATTCTGCGCTTTCATTGAAAGTGTTGCAATAAGCTTATCCTGTTTTAAAGCCTCAAGAAATCTGAGTGTGTTTTCAAGATCCTGCTCAAGATCAGGCAGCATCTTTTTCGCTTTTTCAATGGCATCTTTCAAATCCTTCATGTCAAAAGGCTTTTCTTTGTCAGCTGCAGTAAAAAGGCTGTCGCCATATTGTCTGACAAGTTCTTCAACCATCTTCTGAATCGCTTCCATTTTCTCTGCAAGCTCATCATTAAGAACACCCTGTTTTCTTAATTCATCTGCGCTTTCACTCAGATCGCTAAGCGCTTTATTAAGTGAATCTGCCTGCGATTTCATATCCTGACTTATTTTGTCAATCTGCTGTTTCTGTTCATAGTTAGGCTCATTTGTCTCTGATTTACACGATGGTAACTCATTGACTGCCTCCCTGATTGATTCACTTTTCTCAATCGCTTCCCGCAGAATTGACTCTGCATGTTTCTCTTTTTCAATTACTTTTTCATGAATCTCATCAAAACCCGGAATTCTGAACCAGAAAGTATCACTTGTAACTTTATGCGCAGGAGTATATGGCCAGTTGTCACTGACTGTCACAAAGTAAAAAACCGTATCACCGGGATAAAGATTATACCCTGACATATCCCACCCGTATTCTTTTTTGTATAGTTTTTCATTTTTAGGTGCGGATAAATTTATTGACTGTACAGATTCCGGCTCACTGCTTTTTTTCCATAGTAAATTTACATATTTTACTCCGAAATCATCAACAGCTTCAATTACTACATTTTCATTCAACAAGGGAGTCAGGTTTTTATTGAAACCCGGATATACGATCTGCACCGACGGCAATTCATCAGGAAGTACTGTAATTGAATATGTTTTCAGTGAATCATTCTTCTGATTCAGAGTGTCTGTAAGTACAAATGTATATGACGACTGTTTTTGCATTGTAAACGATACAGACGCATGTGTTTTGTTAATTGACATACTTATAGTATCATTATCAAGAACAAACAGCGCACATTTTAGAAAAACAGATTCTATATCAATAGTAACTTCAGATCCTTCATAAGCGGCGAAATCACCCTGCCCTGATGGAATTTTTTTCACACTGCTCCCTGTATACTGAGGCGGCTTGACCGATACATCAAGGGAAAAAAGAGACGGCACAGGCGCGACAATTATGGTATCAGCTTCACATACTAATCTGCCGAAAGAAAACTGATATACAAATGATTGTCTGACACTGTCAATAGAGAAAGAAAACTGCTTCTCCTGATCCTCCAGAAGAATGCAGCGTTTTTCTTTATTATCTGTAAGTGGCCGGATCCCAAGCCTGCACGAAGGGAATTCACTTCCGTACTGCATAGCCGTTAATTTAACGGGCGCATACTGTGCAATGGTTTTTGTGCCCGGAGTAATTGTAATATTTCCTGTATTTTTATGATTTGCAAATGGAATGTACCAGTGATCAACCGCCGAAAGCGGCAGAAATACTGTTGATACTGAAAGTATTATTGACAATATCGAAAACCCTGACAGCTTTCTGCTTTTAATTAGATTTGGGAAATGCGATTTCAGATTTTCTATCTGCTGATTTCCTGCAGCAATTGTACGATTCGTAAAAATATTCTGAGGCTGAGTGCTTAATTCGAGCGCAAGAGCTGTCATTGGATGCGGATTTGCGCCTTTTTCTTCTATTGATTTTATTGATTCAACAAGTGTCGGTTTTTTTAAAAAATAGTAAAAACATGAAAAAACAAACGATAAAGTAAATAAAACAGCGCTTATATCCCATATTAAAGGTATAAACAGCAATGGCAGAAAATAGAAAACGAGATTTAAACCTGCTGTAAAGAGAGAAAATAAGCAGGTTGACAAAAGAACTGCACTCAGAATATTACGGATAATTATCCGTAACTGTACCTTTTTAGCGAAGGAAACGATTTTTAAATAATCGTTTTTCATGGATTTAAAAACCAGATAATCATATTTATTCCCATACGAAGCGCAAGTTCATGGAGCTTTTCACCATCATTATGAACCTGTAAATCCTCCATTCCATCCCCGATATCTGAACTAAACGAATAATACAAAAGCATTCTGTTATCGAAGAAAAGACCAAACCCCTGAGCAGGTTTATCATCATGAACATGAATTTTAGGCAGACCGCCAAGTTTATAAAAACTGGAATATAACGGATGACTTACAGGGAGCTCGGTAAGTGAGTGCTCGGGAAATAGGCCCGCAATCTCTTTTCGAAATGATTTATCAAGTCCATAGTTATCATCAGCCCACAAAAACCCTCCGCTTATAAGATACCGTCGAAGCCTCAACTTTTCCTGATCTGTAAAGTGGATGTCACCATGTCCGGTAAGGTAAATAAACGGATAATGAAAAAAATTCTCATCCATTATTTCTACTGTGGCAAATGTATCTGCAATCTCAATAGTTGTCCGCTCTTTTACTGCTTTTATAAGATTCGGCAGTGATGAAGGATTTGCATACCAGTCTCCGCCCCCTCCATATTTCAACCTTGCAATAGTAAACAAGCTTCCTGAGTCGGCAGGTGCATTAAAAACAAATGCAGTCGAAAGAAGAATGGCTGTTATTATCTGTGATTTAATCTTCTGTATTGTTTTCATATTTGAAGTAATTAAAATACTATTGTTTTTACAAATAAAAAACCCCCTGAGGTATATTCCGCAAGGGGTTTTCAAAGATCATCTGATAAAATTTCTTAGACCTTGGTAATCGGCCATTTTTTATTCCACCAGAGCAATATTGGACTGGCTATATATACTGTTGAATAAACACCGGCGACAGTTCCCGCAAACATAGGCAGTGAAAAATCCTTGATTGCCTCTCCGCCAAAAAAGAATAGCATTGCAACAACAAACACCATCGCAACAAATGTAATAATTGTACGTGACAGTGTCTGATTTATGCTTATATTGACAAGTTCATAAAATGATTTGTTTTTAAGCATATTATTACGAAGATTTTCACGTATACGGTCAAATATAACAATCGTATCATTCAAAGAATAACCCGCGACTGTCAAAAGAGCAGCAAGAGTCGCAAGTGAAAGCTCAGACCTGATAAAAAGCATTGGTGAGAGACAGATAACAACATCATGTGCAATTGGAACAATAGCAGCAAATGCAAATGGAGGGCTGAATCTGATACCGACATAGAGCAGAAGTGCGATCATGGAAAGAACAACTGCAATGATAGCATTGGTTCTGAGCTCACTTCCGATCTTTGGTCCGACAAGTTCCTGACGACGGAGTTCAAAACTGTTTTCGCTGTAATTTTTCTGCAGTGCAACTCTGATTTTGTCACCGACTGCTGTACCTTCATCTTTTTTCTTTACAGTAATCTGAAGTTCATTGTTTGCAGATGGTCCGATTGTCTTTACTTCAGGTGAACCAAGATCAAGATCTTTCACTATAGATCTGATCTTCCCGAGGTCCTTCTCAAATGGTTTCTCAAATTTCAGCTGAACGAGAGTTCCCCCTGTAAAGTCAACTGCAAAGTTGAGTCCACCTGTAAAAAGAACTGTTATCCAGGATGCAACGATAACTACTAAAGAGAAGATAATAGCTACGTATCGATACTTGATAAAATCGTATTTTGTATTTTTAAAAATCTCTAACATGATATCCTCTGAATTAGGTAAGTTAAATACTCATTTTAGTCGCGTTTTTCTTGAATACTACATCCATGAAAACACGTGTTACGTAAAGTGCTGTAAAAAGTGATATGCAAAGTCCAAGTATAAGTGTTACTGAGAAACCACGGATCGGACCAGTACCTTTCCAGAGAAGTAGTAATGCTGTAACGATTGTTGTCAGGTTGGAATCGAGAATCGTGGTGAATGCCCGCTCGAAACCTGCATCAATAGCGCTTCTTACTGTTTTTCCTAAACGCAGCTCTTCTCTTATACGTTCAAGTATAAGTACACTTGCATCAACACCCATACCGACCTGCAGGATAATACCCGCAATACCAGGAAGTGTCAAAGTAGCATTTATTGCAGCCATTGCAGCAAGAACACCGACAATATTTATTGTCAAGGCGATAATTGCAACAAATCCGCTGATGCGATAGTAAACAAGCATGAACAGTAAAACAAGTATTGTACCTATAAGACCGGCTGTAAAACTCTGATTGATTGAATCGAATCCAAGTGACGGACCGACTGTGCGCTCTTCGATAATCTTTACAGGTGCAGGAAGCGCACCGGCACGAAGAACGATGGCGAGGTTCTTTGCTTCTATCATTGTAAAGCTTCCGGTAATTTCAGCGCGGCCCCCGCTGATTTTCTGAATGATACGGGGAGCTGAATATACTGAACTATCAAGAACAATCGCGAGAAACTTATTTACATTTGCAGCTGTGACTGATGAGAATTTGTGAGCACCTTTTGTGTTCATCTCTATATCGACTTTTGCATTTCCAGCCTGCATGCCACCCTGGTTGATATTCGCCTGTGCATCTTTTATTATATCACCGCGCATTTCAGGTGCAGCCTTGACATAGTATAGAACCCGGTAAATTCCACCCTGAATCATGGACGTATCGTGGCTCCAGAGAAATGCATTAGATCCAAGACCTGCTTTTTCAAGGGCAAGTTTGACATCTGTACGGGCAAGGATTTCTTTAACCATGGGAATATTATCATCTTTTACACCGATCTGATCACCAAGACTTGCGAGAAGTTCCTTGAAAGATGTCGGTTTGAACTCATCTTTAATTGCAGCAGCTTTTTTAGCAGTATCAACTTTCGCTGAATCCTTTGCAGTACCTTTAAAGAGTTTTTCTGCAAGGTTCTGCTGCTCTTTTGTTTTTAATGATGCAGAATCAGTGGCAGTTGCACCTGATGCTGTATCAAGAGCTGCTTTACCAGTAATAACATTGTCTATCACAGTAAGTGCATTCTCAAACTGTGCAGGCTCTCTGAGAAGATTGAACTGAAGCTGTGCTGTTTTTCCAATAACATTCTTTGCAGCAGTTTCGTCTTTCAAACCCGGAAGTTCAACAATGATACGATCTGTACCCTGTTTCTGAATGGATGGTTCAGCAACACCAAGAGCATTAACACGGTTTTCAATGACAGTGTATGCACGGTCAAGAAGATCCTTGTTCGCATCAGCACCTTTTTCAAGATTTGAACGATCAACTTCCAATACAAGACGCATTCCACCCTGCAAATCCAGGCCAAGATTAAGGATCTTTTTAAGGATTGTCGGATGTTGTCGTAAGTACACTTCCCGCTGTTCAGGCGCCTTTGAATAGTAGATAAAGGACGGTATAAGGAAATAAACTGCAATTGCTACCGCAGCCAGAACAACCAGGATGCCAATAGGGCCATTTTTTTTCATGAGAATATAAACATCCTTTCTGATGTATAAAAAACACGTTACCCCATCATATTCTGAATAATGGAAAACGCAAATTAAGATTCTATATTATTATTTGTTTCCGTTTTACTTTTTAAGAATTCGTTAACTTTCTCAACAATATCCTTAGGATTCTGAGGTTTGGTAAGATACATATCGCATCCGACCCGTTGACCTTCGCGGTAATCATGCTCCTGATTGAGTGCAGTAAAGAGAAAAACAATTATATCTTTAGTTTCCGGATTACCTTTTACCCATTCACAAACATCAAAACCAGTCTGCCCGCAGAGTATCACATCCAGGATAACAAGATGCGGTTTCTCTTTCTTAATTACTGAAATTGCCTGATTTGCAGTGATTGCCTCAAATACAGAAAATCCTTCAAGCTCAAAAAATAGACGCAGGATTTTGCGAATCCCGGGTTCATCATCGACCAGCAATATCCTGAACGGTTTCTGGTTGGTCACACAAGAGTCCATGAAAATGAGTTAATTCACTACATTGGCCAGTATTGGGCAACAGTTAAAAATAATTCGTTTATATACAATAACGCAATTCTTTTTAAATAATGCCTCAAAACGGTCTGACATTCAAACCTTGACTACATAAAATATGTGCAGGGTGTTCTTTTTTCAACTTAAAACAAATTAAAAAATAAATTGGATTCTTTTTGATTTGTTTTTTTACCAATGTTACAATATCCTTGTGTCTTAAGATACATACAGTTTTGGTCTACTGGAGTTCTAAATGACAGATTTCAACACTACTGCAGAATTAAACTACACCGAAGAGATTAAAATATTAAAAAACCGTATCTGTGAGCTTGAAGAGCTTGAGACTCTCAATGCCCGCCATCTTCATGACCTCGCGGAAAAAGAGGCTTTTAATTTTGCTCTCTTTCAATACAATCCCATATTCACAGTTATTGTTGATCTAAACGGTCGGGTTGTGAAATCCAATCAGGCCAAACGTGTAAGCGGCGACCGCATCCCTGAAATAGGGAATATTATGTATAAGGATTATGCATCGCACCATGAGATTGATATGCATGCTGAACTTATCGATTCGATTACGTCCCACAAAATTAAGCATTTTAATGAATTACATTATAGGAACAAATTTTTAACTGTAACTATTGCACCGTTTCCAAAGGGAGCGATAATTACATCGCAGGACATTACTGAACAGAAAATTGCTGAAAATGACAGAATGCATCTGATAAATGAGCTTCAGAATGCCCTTCATGAAGTCGAAACACTTCGGGGACTGCTTCCAATCTGCGCCGGATGTAAAAAAATCAGAGATGATAAAGGCTACTGGAACCATATTGAAGTATACTTTAGTAAACATTCATGCCTTGATTTTACACACACATTATGTCCTGATTGTGTTAAACATTATTATCCCGAGTACTACGATCAGGTACAGATGCTGAAAGCTCAGCATAAAGATTCTTCAAAATAAATTCTCTTATTACTTTAAAACGTATATATGTTTTTTAATATGCCTTGTTTCAATTTACTACAGGTGTTTCATTGAACGAAACATTTACTTCTGTTTACATTGCTAAAACCTCAATTATAATCTCCATAAGTAATTTTTAAAATTGGTATGAATCTTGCATTGTATTAAAAATGTAAGACAAAATGAATATAGACTCAATCAGATTTACAATATTCATTCTCTTGCTGAATAAGATTTTTAATAATTAATGTCAATTAAACAAACAACCTTTTTACCTGGAGGCTTTTATGTTTTGTACAGTACATCCTTTTACCGGCGCACAGATTTTAAGAAGAAATCTCAACTCATTATTCAATAATGAAAATGAATACGCAGCCCGTTACGATTACCCATTAGTCAACGCTTATGATTCTACGGATTTCATAACTGTTGTTGCTCAGGTACCGGGAGTTGCAAAAGAAGACCTGTCTGTCAGTTATGAAAACGGTGTCTTGAAAATTTCAGGCAGAAGGAAGCTGCATGATGTCAACGACAAGGCTGAAGTACTCAGAAAAGAGCGGGCTTTGGGGAATTTCGAAAAATCTCTGCAGATTCCTGTAAAGATTGATGATTCAAAAATCACTGCCAGCCTCAAAAACGGTATAGTTTCCATAGTGCTGCCCAAGAGCGATGATGTAAAGCCTAAAACAATAAACATCAATTAGAGCCCTATTCTTTGTTAAGCAGATTATTTAAAAATGACAACTGATACTATTTATAAAGGAGAATACGATCATGACAACTAATATAAATGAAACCGGAAAAGAAAATTGTGCAGTACCATGTAACGGAACTGAAAAGTATTTTACACCAGCGACTGATGTTTCTGACACAAAGGATGCTCTTGTCATAGAAATGGATCTGCCGGGAGTTGAAAAAAACGGTGTAAAAATTGAGATTGACGAAAACAATATATTGTCAGTAAATGCAAAGCAATCATACTCAGAGCCTGACAGTATAGCACTGAGAGAGTTTACAACAGGTAACTTTTACCGTGCCTTTACTCTAAGCGATGATTTCGAACGTGATTCAATAAAAGCATCGTTTGAAGATGGTGTATTAAAGCTTCAGATTCCAAGGAAAGAGGAACAGAAACCAAAGAAAATTGAAATTACTCTTTAATTCGGACCTTCTGCTCATTTTACATTTACATTATTGACAATGCCGCCCGGGTCAATTCTGTTGACCTGAGCGGTTTTTGTTTTTCCGCACGTCTATTAAGTGAATTAACGATATTTTTCAAAATATCTTTCACCCGTAACTCGGTCAATTTATTATGTTTTATATCATGCATTCGCTAAAACATAAAAACACACTGCAGACAACTGATCCATTTGCATTATATCAACCTGTCATCTGGACACCCCGAAAGGGCAGATCTGTCTTATCCGATCAGGAGATCTATTCAACCACCCGTGACCATGGAATAGATGGATCATGGAAACTCTGCAATCTAAATGACTCAATAAATGATGACCGGGATATTACGGATAAAATCATTATCAACTATAAAATCAATGATTTATCATACCCGCTTTTTACCGGTAAAGATCTTGTTGATACACCATATCCTTATGACATTGCGGCGCAGGGAAATATTCTTGGAGAAATTGCTGAAAGAATAGCCCGCCGTGTGATGAAAAATTTTCTCAGACACTGCCATAAAAGCGGAAAAACCGGAGGAATTTTTGACAAGCGGTTTGATCCGAAAAACCGCGAGGATTTTATCGTTGGACACACAAATGATTATATTCTGAAAATTCAGAAATACCCGAACCTGATAATACTCAAGCGTACCGGACACGGTAAATACGGCTATGAAAACATTAAGGAACTGGACGGTTTCTTTGACTACCGTTTTATGGGTCACCGCCACATTCTTGTACTCGAAAGTAAACTTGATAAAATAAATGTCAATTGCGATGACCTTATAAACAACCTGTTTTCACCTCTGAGGGAACTCTTTCCTGAAGCAAAGTTCTACTATGTGCTTTTCAGTGACACTGGTTCTATTTATGTAAAGAACAACTTTGAAAAAAAACGGCAGCTTCGCCAGTTACCTGTCTCAATTTACAAAAAGCTGCACAGTGAGGGTATAGGCACACTTTTTTTCACTTTTAATGAAAGTCGGGAGAATTTTGAAACCATGAAAAACTTCCTGATGCTCCAGTACAGAACGATTAAAAATCTGGAACATATAATAATGGGGAAAACAATTATTTCTGACAAAGAACTTATTATCTTTGATGGCGGAGAGACACCGCATATAAAACTTGTAAAAGATACAGCCAATGGTTTCTGGAGAGAAGTTCAGCTGCATCATAAAAAATAATCTGACAGTATGTCTAAAAAGTCGTACTTTTAACACTTAATGCAATCGTGACTTTAAAAATCAGTTTTAACAGGAGGGTATTAAGACACAAAATAACACAAAAACAGAAACCTAATATTAGTAATTTTTCAGGCAATTGCTTATATTATGTTTGTATGAATGGAAATTTTGTCTTTAAAACTAATTATCCTATTCATATAAGTTTATAAACTGTAACCATGATGCTTATTTCAAGAAACATATTATAAAAATAGTCTGTATTATTGATGTAAGTAAATCTTAATTTTATAAAAATCAACATGTTAAGAAAATTGTTCTATTAATTTTAAATTGTCAAGGAGGCCTTTAATGTTGTTATCACGGAAAGTACTATTGACACTTTCACTGATTACTCTTGTATTTTCAGCCGGTTTTGCGCGAAACATTCTTGAGAAAAAGGTGTTTTACGTCAACAATACCAACAAAATAGGTCAGGCAAAATTCTGGGTGATTTATCTTGGTGGTTTCGACGTCAAGCTTACAAGGAACATTCCTGGTGAAGGTGATGTGCCTGTTGAGGCAAAAATGAATCTTCAGCTGCTCTCAAGCGGATATGTTGAAGGTAACGGATACGGAACAAAAGGTAAAGTTGATTGTCTTCCAACGATGCTTATTGTAAATGGTCAGGAAGAGCGACGCATTGTTATTGACAGTATTGACTTTGTGTATGATTTCGGCCGCAAGGTAAAGTTGCTTACAGGTGAAACCGGCGACCTTGTTCTTGATATTGAAGGTAATAAAGTTACCGCAAAAAAGTTTCTTATGCGTGAATATAAACTGACTACATATTACGGTGAAGAAATTTTAAAAGAAGGCTCAACAGAAATTCCACTGGTTGGTTTTTCCATGACACAGGACGGATCAGTTCGTGCCCTTAAAGCACAGACAGCTCTTGATGCCGCACAACAGGCTCAATAAACTGCTGCAATTTTTTAATACCCGGTTAATCACCGGGTAATATTTTTTTGTTAAATGCAAAGTGACAATTGCGCTCAATACTCACAAAACAAACAATATTAATAATCCGGCTGGTATATTTTTGACATCCGGCACATTTCAACTATACTTTAAATAATTTTTTATCTGGAATCGATTATGACAATTTCTTCAATTGGTATCTGCGTTGGCGCATCGACCATTAAAGCTGTCGAGCTTATTGACAATAACGGTTTAATTGAAATAGGAAAGACACTGTCTCTTCATCATGAAAGCAACCCTCAGACTACATTCATTAAATTGACAGAACAGTTTCCTCTTGAAACCTGTTCCTATGGAATGCTTACAGGAAGAAAATTCAGGGATATAAGCAGCATCCCGTCAATTACTGAGGCTGAGTGTATTGAATATGCACTTCAGTACCTGTCTTCAAAAAAACTTATATCCAATGATTATAGTGCAATTGTCAGTCTTGGCGCAGAAAACTTCATCGCTTTTCTCTTAAATAAAGACGGAGCAATCGCGACTGTTGAAACAGGAAACAAGTGCGCGTCGGGAACCGGAGAATTTTTTCTTCAGCAGATCAGACGAATGAACATATCTGTTGAACAGGCAATTGCCGAAGCCCAGAATTCCGAACATTATCGTGTGTCAGGCCGCTGTTCTGTATTCTGTAAAAGTGACTGCACACATGCTCTCAATAAAGGAATTCCTGTAGGTTCTGTTGCAGCAGGACTTTCCCATATGATGTCTGAAAAAGTACTGGATTTACTTGGCAAAGTTGACACAAAAAAAATTCTTGCCATTGGCGGTGTTACAAATAATAAAGTTGTAATGAAATATATCTCCGACAAGGTTGATAGATTGACAATTCCAGAGCACGCTGATGTGTTCGAAGCACTTGGAGCGGCATATTTTGCCCTGAAAAACAAAAAGGAAAGTGCATTCAGACAGAAATCATTTTTTAAACCCGGTAAATCAGCATTCAGCTTTCTGCCGCCACTGATAAACAGTACAAATCTTGTTGAATTCAGATCCGTAAACCGATCAAGTGCAAAAGAAAATGACGAATGTATATTCGGTCTTGATGTCGGATCAACAACAACAAAAGCAGTACTTCTCAGAACAAGTGATAATGCGGTACTCGCATCGGTTTATTTAAGGACAAACGGCAATCCGGTGAAAGCGGCCCGCGACTGCTATGCTGAAATAGACAAACAGATAAATGTGAAATTGAATATCTGCGGACTTGCAACCACAGGCTCAGGAAGACAGATTGCGGGGCTTCATGCACAGACAGATGCAATAATCAATGAAATTATCGCGCATGCGACAGGAGCTGCATTTTTTGACAAAGATGTTGACACAATCATTGAAATCGGCGGTCAGGACGCAAAATATACCCACTTGACTAATGCGGTCCCGTCAGACTATGCGATGAATGAAGCATGCTCAGCAGGTACAGGCTCATTTCTTGAAGAATCAGCCAAAGAAAGCCTCAGCATTGATACTCTTGACATAGCAGATATTGCGCTAAAGGGAGAGAGACCTCCCAACTTCAATGATCAGTGTGCTGCATTTATAAGTTCAGATATCAAAACCGCAACTCATGAAGGTATTTCACGAGAAGATATTGTAGCCGGACTTGTCTACTCGATCTGTATGAATTATGTCAACCGGGTAAAAGGACAGAGACCTGTCGGTAAAAGAATATTTATGCAGGGCGGGGTCTGCTACAATAAAGCTGTTCCACTTGCAATGGCAACACTGCTCGAACGGCCTGTCATTGTTCCGCCGGATCCGGGGCTTATCGGCGCTTTTGGCGTGGCAATGGAATTAAAGAACAGAATTAACAGCGGTCTTATGGATAAAACTTTTTTCGATCTCAAAGAACTTGCCAATAGAGAAATCGAAATGGGAAATTCCTTCAAGTGTAACGGAGGAACCGAGTCTTGTGACCGTGGATGTACAATCAACATGATCACAATCAAAGGTAAAAAATATCCTTTTGGCGGAGCGTGCAACAAGTATTACAACATGCTCCACCATGTGTCATACAATGCGTCTGATTTTGACTATATAAGAATCCGTCAGGATCTTATATTCAGTAAATATTTTACAAAGCCTGCGCAGCCAGACGGCAGAACAATCGGTATTTCGCGGTCATATCTGACCAATATGCTTCTGCCCCTTTACAGCGAGTTCTTCTCACGCATAGGCCTGACAGTTGTATTGTCAGATGAAGTTGATCCTGAGGGTGTAAAGCGACGCAGGTCATCTTTCTGTTATCCGGGTGAAATTGCACATGGCTGTTTTTATAACCTTCTTAAAAAAGAAGTCAATTACATTTTCCTTCCTAAAGTCATGGGTTTACATGTAGAGAACAGTGTCTGCGCGACACGCGAACATCAGAGCACATGTGTACTTCTTCAAAGTGAAGCATATTATATTCAGAGCTCATTCCGCAAAGATATTCCATCGCGGACCGAACTGCTCACACCGCTGCTTGACTTTACATTCGGTCTTGATTCCCAGAAAGATGCATTTGTCAATATGGCTCAGCAGTTTGGAGTAAGCCCCCAAATCGCGTCAGAGGCTTATACAGCAGGAGTCAAAAAGCAGATGGAGTTCAACAGTGAACTTAAAATTTACGGCAGACAGGCACTTGACAAGCTGGCCTCAGACCCCAAAGCCATGGCTGTAATACTTTTCGGACGTCCATATAATGCGTTTGCAAATGAGGCGAATATGGGAATCCCCGCAAAATTCGCATCCAGAGGATACATGGTGATTCCATGGGACATGCTTCCATTTGAAAATGAACCCTGCAATGAAGATATGTGCTGGGCAATCGGACAGAATCTTTTAAAAGTATCCGGATACGTTAAAAAACATCCTCAGCTTTTCGGGACATTTATCACTAATTTCAGCTGCGGTCCTGATTCTTTTATTGTAGGCTATTTCCGTGACATAATGAAATCCAAACCGTCACTCACACTTGAACTTGACAGTCACACAGCAGATGCAGGCGTCAATACACGTATAGAGGCATTTCTTGATATTGTTAAAAAATACCGTGATATAAATAATGGGGATCATGCTGAACACCCATTTACGCCTGCATCAATAGCATACAAGGGAACAACTCCGCATTTTGTAACATCAGACAACAAAATGGTCTCATTTTTAGACAAGCGCGTCAAACTTCTTATTCCGTCAATGGGTAGGCTGAGCAGCGAAATTCTCGCAGCGAGCTTCAGGGGTGTAGGCGTCAATTCATCAGCAATTCCGGATTATGATTTTGAAGCGCTGAAACTTGGCCGCGCAAACTCATCATGCAAAGAGTGTCTGCCATTGCAATTGACAGTTGGAGGTCTCTGCAAATTCCTTAAAGAAAGAACTGACAAAAATGAGCTCATTGCATATTTCATGCCATTTACACCTGGTAACTGCCGTTTCCCTCAGTACAGAGTATTTCTAAATGAAATGATCAGGAAGAACCGCTTTGAAAATGTATCTATATTCAGTCTTACAGCTGAAAAAGGATATGTATACCAGGCATTTAAACCTCTTCAGAGGCTGCCGTTTCTAAAAGGTTTTATTGTTGCCGATGTCATGGAAGATATTAAAAACGCGCTTTCTGTTCTGGCTGTTGACAAAATATCGGCAATGGATATTTTTGAGAATGAATGGAAAAAAGTTATAACCGCTTTTGAAAATGCAAAGTCAGGAAAGCTTTATGAGATTCTTAAAAATACAGCAAAAACATTCGCGTCAATTCCGCTTAAGCACACTCTTGATAAAGCACGTAAAGTATCGCTTATGGGTGAAATATTTGTCCGCAGAGATTACTTTTCATGTCAGAATCTTCTTGAAAGTCTTGCGAAAAGAGACATTGTCGTAAAACGTTCACATTTTTTTGAGTGGCTTAAATACGTTGATTATATAATTCAGAATGGAATCTATGAATCGAATTTCAATTTCAAGGAGATGATTCAGTTTAAAACAAAATTATTTGTTCAGAATATTTTTGAAAAAAATGTCAAAAAAATCCTTGCCGCTTCCGGTCTGTATGATTATGAACCGATTGACATCAGTAAAATCATTGATTACGGCAGCAATTTCTTTGATGTAAAATTCCGCGGAGAGTCGATCCTGGCTGTCGGTGGGTTTTTTAAGGATATTGTCAATCATACTCATGGTGTTATCTCAATTGGTCCATTTGCATGCATGCCCACTCGTGTCATTGAATCAGTCCTGAGTGCTGACGGTAACATGGATATGAAGAATAAAATTGACAAAGACAATACTGTTCAGATTGACAATATTCAGTCTCTGCCGTTTTTACCGATTGAATCTGATGGAAATCCTTTTCCACAAATCATTGAAGCACGAATTGAGGCGTTCTGTCTGCAGGTCGAAAGATTGCATTCGTTAAAAGAAAAAATTATTGCAATGTAACTGCAGGTAACGGATAATCCCTGATTATGTGCATATGTTTATCTGCCCGGTATTTAAATAATTCCGGGCAGATATTGAAATATTTGTAAGTATCCATAACAACTATTATGTAAATTAAAGTATTATTATTCGACCTTTACTTTTAATCAGACAGGAAACCTGAATATGAAGCAGATTATCTTTTGTCTATTAGCTCTGGCACTTGTTTCAAACACCTATTCAATGGAAAGAAAAACTCTTGCACATCTTGTATTACTTCCTGTCATAGAGGGAACCGGTATTTACAGTTCGGTAAAAGCGATAAATGACGGTAATGGGCAGAGCAGAGCTGCGGGTATAACAAATATTTCATTACTTGCTCTGAATGCGGGCCTGGGATCAATTACAATGTTCGGCAAATCACCAAATTACGGAACTTTAAGAACAATTCACCGGATAATCGGTTTTACGGCTGCAGGAGCCGGACTCTGGCTTACAATTGCAGCATCAAATGACTCTAACATAGACTCTCATGTGAAGTATGTATCCGGTGGGTACACGGTAATGACTTCAATACCTATACTTATTTTTAAATTCTGATAAGTACAAACAGATAAACAGCTGTCTGTGCGTGTTGTATTTTGTCAATCAAAAAAACATAGGTGAAATTGTGAATTTTGTATCGCGCCCCCTAAATCCCCCGCAGGGGGACTTGTAAGATCATGATTTTCATGAAGTCCCCATGCGGGCGACGCATCGGAGTACCCGACGGGGTGTGATTTATGGGGCGAGGATTGATGCGTTTACAAATAGGTTCACTTATTAAGTGAATAATTAAAACAGATTTATTTATTGATTTTCTTTAAATTAGATATCATTTACAAACTTTAACTGCGACTTTTAGGTTTAATTACTATTTTTCAGAAGTTATTTTGTAGCGTTGTATCTTATCCGGCGTTACCACAAGTAAATAGGGTGTCTGCGAACTGAACGCCATGCATTGTGCAGAACCCGAAATACTGCCTGCCTTTTCCCAGTTTTCTACAAAGTAAACATAGCCGCCGGCAGCAAAAAATGAACCATTCTGTGCTATTGCATGACAGCTGCCTTTAAACTCTTTAAGATTAGTACCATCATTTGCTTTTATAATTACAGTTTTTCCAATAACTGATTTCTCCAGTGTAACAGCAAGTGCTGTATCTGATGGCAGAAATGAAACAAGAGGATAATGGTTTCCTGGAATGTCTTTTATTTTGTCATCGAACCAGGGCAGCACTCTCTCCTCGTCACCATTAATACATGCAAACTTTCGTATTCTTGACGTATAATCCATTACCTGATTTTTATATTCAAATGCGGCAATAATTGCATTATCATGGGAAATGGCGACATCTGCAAATCTGCAGCCGTTTTCCGGATCTATTGTAAACGCAGCTGAATAAGAAGGTGCTTTAAGCACATAAATGATTCCATCAGCAACAGCGGCCAGAATTGAATTGTCAGATGAAAAAACAGCTCTTGATACACCTTTGAGATCAATTACTTTAGTCGGTATCCAGCTTTTCACATCGTAAATTATGATTTTGTCGCTTCCACAGATTGCAATTGTATCACCCTGATTTGAAAATGAAACAGAATACCCTTTTGTATATTCCTTGAGAGGAATAAAGACCATATCTGTAAGAGTATCTTTATTTTTTGCATAATGAAAAACGCCTCTTGACCTGTAAAAGTCTTTTTCTGAAAATCTTGATGGCACAGAGGCAATAGCACCCTCGCTGGAAACAGAAAACACACCGACACTTCCTGCTGTGATATAATTTGGAATTGCAAAGGAATTTCCCTGTGATGAGCAGGATACATTTCTGATCTTTACCTGACGGATTGAAATACCCGGCCTGAGTTCAACTGCCTTGCAAAAAGTGTCATGTGTTGAAACAATGACAAAGAAGAAAGACAGAATAATGCTTCTGAAAATCATCCTGACCGGGTATTCGTATGCATGCATGATCAAACCTCATAATCTGTTACAGTCCATTAACACTCAGGTACTTTTAAAACAATCTTACGTCTTACGGTAAGATTAACATACAGGAATGTCGCAGACAGAATTCCTGTATTCAAAGGACAGATAATTAGTCAATTTTTTCAAGCGATTCCGAAATAGCAGTGATTTTCTCTTTAACTTCGTCAATCGCTCTGTCAAGACCATTTGCTACTTCACTTCTGCATGATGCATAAAATTTTATTTTCGGCTCAGTTCCTGACGGCCTTGCAGTGACTACACTTCCATCATCAAGAACAAATTGAAGAACATTCGATGATGGCAGTTCAATATCATTCTTATAATTTTTATCCTTGACATAATAGGTTGATCCGTTTTTAAAATCCCTTATCATTCTGACCGGCTGACCTGCAAAAACCTCCGGTGGATTTTTTCTCATGTTTTCCATGAGTTCGTTCATTTTGTTAAGTCCGGCCTGTCCTTTGAATGTTTTAGAGATCAGAGCTTCCTGAAAATATCCATGTTTTTTCCATAAAACTCTCAGCTGGTCAAAAAGTGTCCTGCCCTCACTTGCATGATATAATGCCATTTCCGCAGTCATGGTGGCAGCACTTACAGCATCCTTGTCGCGGACTTCTGTATTGACAAGATAACCATAACTCTCCTCGCCGCCGGCAATATAAAACGGCCCGTCCGGCACTGATTCAAATTCACGGATTTTTTCACCGATGTACTTAAATCCGGTCAGAGTATCAAAACAGAGCGCCCCGTACTCCAGAGCAATCATCCTCTGAAGCTCTGTAGTCACGATCGTTTTGACAAACGCAGCTTTGGGGGGAAGTGTTCCGGCAGCTTTACGTGTGCTTAGTATATAATCTGCAAGAAGTGCACCAAGCTGGTTTCCGGTAACAAGTCTGAGTTCCCCGTTATCAGGTGCCGCAATACCAAGCCTGTCGGCATCAGGATCAGTTCCCATGACAAGTGCCGCGTTTTCCTTTCTGCCAAGATCAAGCGCCATTTTCATGGTTTCGGCTTCTTCAGGATTCGGATACTTCACTGTTGGAAAATTGCCGTCAGGATCTTTCTGTTCCGGAACAAAAATAACATCAATACCCATTTCAGAAAGAGCGCGTGATACAGGCATTGCACCGGTTCCGTTAAGCGGTGTAAAGACCACTTTAAAGTCCCGTCCTCTCGCTCTGACAAGTTCCGGACGCAGCGAGCAATTCCTTACCATTGATATAAACAGGTCATCTATCTCTTTGTCAATCATCACAAGAAGCCCGTCACTTATGGCTTTTTCCTTTGAAATCTCCGCTACTGCTCCTGTTACAGTGCGCACTTCCCCGATAATACCTTTATCGTGCGGCGGCACAACCTGCGCGCCGTCATTCCAGTAGACCTTATACCCGTTATATTCTGGCGGATTATGACTTGCAGTGACAACAATACCTGCGGTTGCGCCAAGTTTACGAACTGCGAATGAAAGTTCAGGTGTCGGACGAAGACCTGTAAAAAGCCATGTCTTTATTCCATTGGCGCACAGGACTTTTGCCGCGTCAAGTGCAAACTGTTCTGAAAAATTACGTGAATCATATGCAATGACAGCAGAGCCCTGTTTTGTCGCCTTTTTAATATAGTTTGCAAGTCCCTGAGTTGCTCTCTTAACTGTATAGGAGTTAAGTCTGTTGTAGCCGCCGCCGATCACACCGCGCAACCCGCCAGTACCAAATTCAAGATCTGTATAGAAACGGTCACTGAGTTCAATAAAGTCTTTTTGTTCTATGAGTTTTTCAACCTGATTGCGGAAAAACGAATCTTGTTCAAGAGTGATATATTCCGAGGCTTTTTCAAGTATCTGGTCATTAGTCATTAATTAACTCCTGTGGTTTTATCTGAAATGTCAGCTGGTTTTTCCTGAAAATAACAATAATATCTATAATTGCCGGTCAATATAAGCATTCAATCTTTTGTCAAACAGATGCATTACTGTATAGATTTGCCGGAACTGTAATTTTGAATTGGTTCTTCTGCACGCCCGATATCATTAATATTCAGAAATTTTTTTAACAAATTCTACAATCGATATTAAAATCATTGATTGAATTTAAAAATAGTAATTCTATCTGTTATATTGCAAAAAAAGAGTGTTAAAAATTAAATAAACACTCCACGTGAGAAATTTTGGAATGAAGTTATCAATTGCACTTTTTATGATGCAGAGAGATTAATGAGCTTTGGATTCATTACTGATCCCCTGATTTCAAGAGTCGCAATGGTTACCGGAAGATCGAATCTTCGCGGACCTGCACTTCCGGGATTTATATATAGTACATTTTTATGAACCTTAATAGCCGGTACATGTGTGTGACCGCATATCAGGCAGTGAATATCGCAGGTACCCGGATCAAAATCAAGAGAATTATAGTCATGTGTCACACATAGACAGCACTTAGCTGTTTCGAAAAATGCAGTCTGTGAAAGAGATGGGAATTTAATCGAACTATCTGTATTACCAAGGACTGCACATACAGGTGCGATTCTTTCAAGCTCTCTTAATGTGTCAACACTTCCGATATCACCGGCATGAAGGAGATACTCGACTCCTTTAAAATGGCTGAACAGCTCTTTACGTATCTGACCATGTGTATCGGAGATAATTCCAATACGAAGGTTTTCTTTATCAATTTTAATATGCATATCTGCCTTCCGGATAATAATGCTTTCCATATTGTTAATTATAGAAAATTATTATATGTATTAAAACATGTCAATTGTCCGGCACTGTTTTTTTTAATGCTGCGGCAATTATAAAATACTTACGCAACACTTTATAAAATTCAGGGGTTTAAGGCGTTGATACACAGGGCTGCATAATGCAATTATAGTCTTTAATTCATTTACTGACAAATTTTTGTAATCAAAACAACCTAATCCGGTGAATCCATGCCAAATATCCAGTTTAAATCAGAATTAACATTTAATAAAAACAGACTCGCCTGATTATGTAACTCATTTTGAATTCTTAACTCATATTCATCCTGAGTTATTCTCTCACCATCAACCCACTCCAGTTTTTCAACATCAAAATCATCTGTAATGTCTCCGGAAAATGATCCCATTTTACACCTCTTTTATGAATTGCAGCAAGAATCTGATATTTATAAATGAAATTATTATCTGTTGCACAATCAGTGTTAAAGCGTATAACAAAATGTATCTATCCCTTTAAATATTATACTAAAAAAAAATTCATTTTCCAAGTATGAATAGCCATCCAACATTCAACATCACTTGATTACTGGTCAAAACATATATTTACACAAATATTGACTTTTTTGATTAAGCAGTTGCTTACCGAACGGTTGATTGTTTCAACAGGGAAATTGTATGATATCAGAGATAATAAAAAAAACGTTACTTTTATTATTCGTGCTTTGCGGGATTTTAATCGCTCAGGAAGAAAACAAGCCCTGGGAACGGCTTGGCCTCTCACTGACAGAGTGGCGTTTGATAAAAGATAACGATATCAAGATGTCGAAAGTCGAGGAGCTGCTTAAAGTTGGAATCAGTATTGGTGAATATCTCCAAAAACCATGGGAGCCGCTGAATTTATCAGAGGACAAATGGACTAAAAAACGCCGTCTGGGTCTGACAAGTTATGATATTGAACTTGAAATACAGAACAGTGATACAAGCTGGAAAAAGAACATGAAAAGTGATGCCGGTAAAGATATACAACGAATAAGTGAAAACGGAGAGATGTTCACAAGTCTTTTTCTACCCGGTTGCTACCAATATAAAACAGGCCAGAAATCAAAAAGTACGATCATGGTATCACTTGCCGGTGGTGCAATTATCTGGTGTACAATCGGAACCATTGCAACAAAAAAGTTTGAAGTAATACCAATAGGTGTTATACTTGTTCCTGATATGATCTGGAGCTTTATTGATTATAAAATTCAAAAACGCAATGAACGCGAGTCAAGGGAATAGTCAAATGACAACATTGTATCTGGCAGAAAAGAAATGCTACTCGTGTGGTACCGAAAATAGAAATCCTGTTATAGATTTTACCCAGAAAATCACCGGGGCCCGCGATCTTGACGGAAGACCCTCAAATGTTCAGCGTTCACTTGTATATTTATGGATACAGAGATGTGAAAAATGCAACTACTGTGCCCCTGATATTTCAAAACAATGTGATGCGGATATTCAACTGATAAATTCTCATGAATATAAAAGTATTATTGAAGACACATCTTATCCGTTAACTGCAATTTCATTCAGGGCACATAGCTGGATCAGGGAAAAGCAGAACCTTTTAGCTGATGCCGGATGGGCTCAATTATGCGCTGCGTGGATTTGTGATGATAACAAATCTGTCAATCAGGCGATTCAGTGCCGAAAACAGGCTCTGTCACTTTTTCGCGAAGCACAAAAACTGAACCAGGAATTTTCCCAATCAAGATCTGAAGAGAATGTCTGCCTTATTGATATCTTACGAAGAACAGGACAGTTTGTTGATGCCCTTCAATTATGTGACGAGGAACGTGCAAAGGATAATCCGGACTCAATCTGGGAAGCACTTGAATACGAAAAATATCTTATTGAAATAAATGATACTGCATGCCATGATGAAAGTGACGCGGAAGAACACAACTACTGATGTTTTCCCTCATTTTGATTCCTGATCTTTTATAAATTCATTGAACACAGCAGCTATTCATCCGGATTAAATTTTTATATTATTTTTTTTACAGACAATAATTTTTTTCTGCCTTGAAAATCAACCTGTTATATTTTTTTAACAATAAAAGATCAGTCTCAGACGAAAATATATATTGAAAACTTTTATTTTTTTGGTATATTAAAAATAGGGGCAGATGTTAAATCTGCTTCGAGCCTCTGAGGGTGAATGTAACAATTCATTCTCAATTCTAATAACATAGAAGGCGTCGCAGTTTTTCAGGAGAGCTGCGAATGATCAGGTTGACTGGATCCTGACAAACGAAAGGGGAAATCCCATAAAAAACGTTTTGAAAAATGAAGTTTTAAGCAAACAAACCTAAATCTGGAGGTTTTTAATATCAATCGGCTCAGCAGCCTGCTGCTGAGCCGTTATTTTTTGTATTAAATAAAATCTGGTGCATTCTATCTGGCAGCCAAATCAATCTCCGCAAGATACTTCTTTACTGCAGGCAATCCCTTTTCCATAGACATTTTGACAACATGCGAACATATTATCGCAATGTCAACACCAATTCTTTTGAGATGATTCACATCATCAGGAGTCTGTACTCCAAAACCGACTCCAACCGGTAATGAAAACTCACTGCGTACATCACTTATATAATTCTCGAACTCCGGACCGAATTTTGTATGCCGGCCTGTGGTGCCAAGGCGTGCGACACAATAGATCAGGCCGCTTGCATACTTTGAAATGTATGCAAGTCTTTCCCTTGATGTAAACGGTGTACAAAGGAAAATCGTTGACACTCCATATTTCTCAGCACATGCGGCATAATCATGCGCCTCGTCCTCGTCAGGAGGAAGATCAGGCACAATAATTCCCTGAATACCGCAATCCTGCGCCCGTTTTAGAAAGGTATCCTTTCCGCATGCGTAAATTATATTGTAATAAGTCATTATTACAAAAATTGTATCTTTATACGTTGATGTGATTTTTTTTGCTTCAGTAAAGCACTGATCAATTGTCGTTCCATTCTCAAGCGATGCCTGATTTGCTTTTGATAAAACAGGACCATCAGCCATCGGATCTGAAAAAGGAAACTGCAGTTCGATTATGTCAACATTTGATTCAACAAGGGCAGCCACCTGCTCATGATTATACGCAAGAGACGGAAACCCCATCACTGTATGCGACATGATAAGAACGCTCTTTTTTAAACGTTTCTCTTCAATATTTTTCTGCATTAATGTTTTTGTGCTCATATATTAAAACGACGCTACCTTTCCTTTTAAGAAATCCTTCCACTCCTGATCCCCGAAAGCATCTGCAACCGTAAAGATATCCTTGTCACCCCGTCCGCTCTGATTGATAACAATTATTTTATCCTTACTGTAAGATGACGCTTCCTTGAAAGCCTGCGCAAACGCGTGTGCTGATTCAAGTGCCGGAATAATCCCTTCTTTTCTAATTGTCAACTTCACCGCATCAATCACTTCCTGATCAGTGGCAGCTTCAATACGGATCCGTTTCTTCTGCCAATAATGAGCAATGATCGGTGACACTCCCACATAGTCAAGACCTGCGCTTATTGAGTGCGTATGACGCATCTGCCCGTCCTGATCCTGAAGAAAAAACGACTTGTATCCCTGAACAATACCCGGTACACCGCTGTTTGATGCAAGCCGTGATGCGTGATCAGGAGTATCAAGACCTTTGCCGCCGGCTTCGGCGCCAATAAGATCCACTCCCTTATCTTCAAGAAAGTCATACATCACACCAAGAGCGTTTGAACCTCCGCCAACACAGGCGTAGATCGCATCCGGAAGCCTGTGATACTGTTCGAGCATCTGTTTCCTGAGTTCTTTACCGATAATAGACTGGAACCATGTAACCATCTCAGGGAACGGATATGCACCGCATGCGGTTCCAATAACATAGTGAGTGTCCTGAAAGTTTTCAGCCCAGTCCCTCATGGCCTCATCCATTGCATCTTTAAGCGTTTTGGAGCCGCTCTGAACAGGGACAACCGTCGCACCCAGTTTCTGCATCCAGAAAACATTAGGGTATTGGCGCTCCACATCCTTTGCGCCCATATAGATTGTGCATTTGAATCCGAATTTAGCAGCCATAGTTGCAGTTGCAACGCCATGCTGACCAGCACCTGTTTCTGCAATTACCCGCGTTTTGCCCATGATCTTTGTAAGCAGACCCTGACCAATAACATTATTAAGCTTATGTGCGCCAGTGTGATTGAGGTCTTCACGCTTGATAAGAATTTTCGCGCCGCCGAAATGATTTGTAAGGTTTTCAGCAAATGTCACAGGCGTCGGCCTGCAGGAATATGTTGACAAAAGCTGCACATACTCATCCCAGAATAACGGATCTTTACGTATCTTTTTATATTCCTGAATGAGATTTTCAAAAGTGTCGTGGAAAATTTCCGGGATAAACTTCCCCCCGAACTCCCCGAAATACTGCTCGTTTGTGCTCATTATGTTATCCTGAGATAAATATTATGAATTTTATATTACTTAAAATTAATTAATTCGTATTGTGAGAGTGCAGGAATTTCGATGTTTCAAAAATATCAGTTGCAGGAGTGATACTTTTACATGATTTTACAAACTTACCGGATATTGCGGAAATTGATGCTCCCAGATATTCGCGATTATATTATTTTTATATCAATGTTAAACAGGAACAATCACAGAATCAGATCTCTCAAAGAAAGCATTCTATGACCAAGCGACTTCGTGGAGTAAATTTCGGCGGATGGCTCAGCCAGATTGATGCGATTAAAGAAAAAAATCCGGATGCTTTTTTATCGATTGACAACCACATTGGAGCATTCATTGACAAAAATGATTTTGAACAGATGAAATCATGGGGATTCAATCATGTCCGGATACCAATTGATGCCTATGTTTTCTTTGATGAAAATGAAAAACCCTATGAATCGCGATTTGTATATCTTGACAATGCTGTAAAATATGCCAGTGAACTCGGTTTACTTCTTGTTCTTGACCTTCATGAATGCCCCGGACATGATTTCTCAGACATAAGCGAACCTGTGCAGAAACTTTTTGCCGATCCTGTATATCTCAATAAAACCGAACGGATATGGTCATATATTGCTGAGCGTTATGGTGAGAACAGCCACTTGATATTTGAAGTTCTCAATGAACCTGTCGCACCAAATGCACAGATATGGAATGACACAAAAGAGAGACTTTGCAAGGCTGTTCGTAAACTTGCACCGCATACTTCAATAATCACCGGTTCAAATATGTGGAACTGGCCATCAACATATAAAGATATGACGCCGGTTGATCTTGACCAGATGATATACTGCTTTCATTTCTATGAGCCGCTTCTCTTTACACACCAGTTCGCGCCATGGATGAATGAGCCTGAAATAAAACACGCAAGATTATACCCTGATGATTACGGATACGGTTTCACCCGTAAATACGGTCTTGTACACTCTGACGGCATCTGGAATAGAAGCCGCTTTATTCATGAGCTTGAAAATGTTATAGAATTCGGCAGGAAATATCAGGCGTCTATCGTGTGCAATGAGTTTGGAGTATATGCCCCGGTGCCTATGGAATATCAGCTTCTCTGGATGGATGATCTGTTGTCTGTATTAAAAGAAAAGGGTATTGGTTTTTCATACTGGAATTATAAAAATCTTGACTTCGGCATAATTTCAAAAGGCGAACCGCTTCATGAAAAATTAAAACAATATGATAATCCCCAAAGAATTAATTATGATATTTTAAAGATATTACAGAAATACTGATGGGCTGAAATCTGGTTGTGTTTTGATATGGAGGGTACTGAAAGGCTTACTACTTCTCTTCAAAAACCTCAAGACGCACTTTCATTATCCCTTTTGCCAGCATGTCAATTTCACGTGCGGCAGCTTTTGACAGATCAATTATGCGGTTTTTAGTGAACGGACCCCGGTCATTTATTCTCACAATGACTGATTTTCCATTTGTAAGCGATGTCACTTTAACCATTGTATTCTGCGGAAGTTTCTTATGTGCAGCTGTAAATTCTTTTTTGTTGTAGCGCTCTCCATATGCAGTTTTTCTTCCTTGTAACTTATCCGCATAATATGTTGCTGTTCCCTCCTGAGAAAAAGTAACAACAGACTCCACTGAATTTTCATATTTTGTATCTGATTGCTGCAAATCAGCTGTTGAATTATCATTTATATCATCAGTGCGTTTATCAACTATCTGCTGTGCTTCAGTTTCAGGAGGCTCCTGTATAATAATTTTCTCTTTTTGTTGAGCAGTCTCTGCAGATACTGCAATCTGCGTTTTTTTTGTATACCTTGGCGCAGATGAACAGGAAACAAGAAAAACTGCCCACAAAACCGAGATTATAAAACAAAAACACCTATGTTTAGTACTCATCATATTTTAGTGCCCATAAAAAATATGCATACTGAAAATCTCAACTTTAAAAAAAGTGCCCTTATTAACATAGTATAAAATAAGGGCACACAAGATTAACAGAAAATAATTATACAAAAACAGTTACACCAGGTTCTGAATCTCTTTTGTCAACAACCCGACATGATAGAGTTCTTCAATGATAAGCTTGTCAATTTCTGATTTGCCAAGAGCATCAGGAACAATCTGTTTCATTGATGAGTAGAAAACAACTGAATCTTTTTCAAAAACCAGTGCTTTTTCAAGAACTTCACGGGCAGACCTGCATGATTTGACATTTTTTTCAGAATCATCATTTTTAACAAATACAGTGCTGTCGGCAACGGATTTCAGATATAGATGAATACTGTTTTCCGGATCATATGCAAATTCATTTTTTAAAGCTGCAGGAATATTTGCCCTGAATTCCTCAAACAGTGAAACATGTCTGCCTTCCCATTTAGCAAGCTCAGCAAACATTTTTTTTAAATCTCTGTCATCTGTATTATCCGCTGCTGCAAGGTAGAACTCTTTACCGTTTTTCTCAATCTGAACACCTATTTTAAAAAGTTCATCCGCATTAAGTATCTGACCCAAAATAATCTCCTTTAGTATAAACCATCAATATGCCTGCCGCACTTGTCAATTGACTTTTTCCACTGCCGCCTCAGAATATTTTCTTATGAATTCCTCAGTTTTTCTGTAGCACTCATCATCAGGGAATTGTCTTGCGGGATGTTTACAGAAGTACGATGACGGGCCGTACAGTACACCACCCACTCCTGCATCAAGGGCCAGTTTACAGCATCGTACTGCATCAATTACAATACCTGCGCTGTTGGGTGAATCTTCAACAGAGAGCCGCAGTTCAATATTCATGGGAACATCACCGAACATTTTTCCTTCCATCCTCAGAAAGCAGATCTTCTGATCATCCTGCCAGGGAACATAGTCTGATGGACCGATGTGAATATTTCTTTCTGAAAGACGCTCAGCAGCAACTGACTGTACAGCCTCAGTTTTTGATATCTTTTTGGAGGCAAGTCTTTTGCGGTTCAGCATATTGAGGAAATCCGTATTTCCCCCTGTGTTAAGCTGATATGTGCGTTCAAGCTTTACACCGCGGCGCCTGAACAGATCCACAAGAGTTCTATGGGTAATTGTTGCGCCAACCTGCGCTTTTATATCATCACCGATGACAGGGATGTTTTTTTCCTCAAATTTGCGTGCCCACTCAGGATTACTTGCAATAAATACCGGCATATTATTAACAAATGCGACACCGGCATCAAGTGCACACTGCGCATAGAACTTTGTCGCCTCTTCTGAACCGACTGGAAGATAATTGATAAGTATTTCCGCACCGGATGATTTTAACAGCTCAATTACATCATCACTTGTGGCATCCGGGTCATCACCTGGAAGAAATGTGCAGTCGTCATCATATTCCTTCATATGTTCCGATACACCATCAAGAATCCTTCCCATTGATACATTCACACCTGCAAGCGGCATGTTTCTGCAAAATACAGTTGTACAGTTCGGACGTTCAAATATCGCTTCATTGACATCCCGGCCGACCTTTCTCTTGTCAATATCAAATGCAGCTACTACCTCAATGTCTGATGGTGTAAAGCCACCGATATCCCAGTGCATTATGCCAATCGCTTCTTCGGGAGACTTATCTTTGTAATACTCTATTCCCTGAAGAAGAGAACTGGCGCAATTGCCAATTCCAATAACTGCAATTTTAATTTTTTCCATATACAGCAACCTCCCAATTTACTTACAGTACAGGATTTATCCCCTGTACTGTACTTAAGTGTTATTTTGCAATACTGCAAGCGTCAACAATGAGTGTGATTGACATTTCTATTTAATAAAAATATTAATGATATCAGAAAGGATACGGATTTGCAAGACGAATAACACCTTTTTCCATTGCAAACCAGAGATTCCCGCCGGCATCCCGAAACATCTGATTAACCTGCTGAGCCGGAACACCAATCTGGTTTGGATCAGTAATCCACTCTTCTCCATTGAATTTTACCAGGCCGGTTGCAGATCCAAACCATACTCTGCTGCGGGAGTCAACCATGATACTTGTGATATCCGGTTGAATTTCCATAAATGTCTTCCAGTTGCCGCCCTCAAAACAATTTGCATCTTTTTCACCTACTGCAGCCCAGACAGCTCCGGTTTTTGTATCTTCTGCCAGTGCCTTTACAAAATTCCAGCTCATACCTTTTTTCATATTATGAATTGTAAAACCTGCACCGTCAAAAACGCTTATACCCTTGTCAGATCCCAGCCATACTGCTCCGCTTTTTGTTACAAGAATTGCAGTCACCTTGTCACTTGCGAGACCAGCTGCAGCATTGTAAACCTTCCACTGATTATTATTAAAAACGGCAGCTCCCATATCAGTGCCGACCCAGACACTTCCATCATTTCCTGCTGCAATAGCATTTACTTTTATATCAGGCAGTCCGTTTTCAGCAGTATAATTTGTAAATGCAGTGCCGTTTTTAACTGCAACACCGTTTTTTCCACCTACCCATATTTTTCCTGAAGCGTCTGTAGCGATACAAGTAAGATCTGTTGCCGGAATCGTCCCTAATTTCGGATATTTTGCTACTTCTGCCCGTTTGAGATTTGACGAAATAAGAGCATCCCCTGTAATATACCAGAGATAGTCTTTCTGAATAGTAAAGGCACTCACAGGTGCGCCGGATGCAAATACTTTCCATTCAGTTGGCTTATCATAAACAACAGAATCAGCTTTGCTTTGGCTTGCAGGTTTAGCCGCTGATACAGATATTGCGAAAATCACAGTTGTCAATAGAGCGTATTTTAACATAACGAACCTCCCTGAAATTCTTTTATTGTTAGTTAGTCGACTTATTTCTAAAAGTAATATTCTGATTAATCATTTCTGACTTCTATGTTTGTTTATTTATTGATTTAATCAGCCATTTTGTTAATTATTGCCGGTATAAAAATATAATGAGTAGAACATATATGTTTGAAAAATTCCCCAAGCCATGTGTAGTCTGATTGAAAATAAGACGTTTAACCTTCAATTGCAACAGATACTAATCATCAGCCAACTGAATTGCACGATTTTTCTTTGTTTTTTTCACGCTTATGGTATCCATTACTGACCCATAAACATATTTTGGATAGGTTGATAAATGTCTGTATGTCCAGTAATTTGACAGCACTTTCTTGACATAATTTCTTGTTTCTGTAAACTCTATATCTTCAATGAAAAGATCAAAATCTTCGTCTTTATTGTGTTCAAACCATTTTTGAGCATTATGAGGACCGCCATTATATCCACCAAGCACAAGTACAAGGTTATCATTGAATTGATCAAGCAGCTCCCTGAGATATGCAGTACCAAGTTTTATATTTGTAAAAGGTTGATACAATGAATCAACTGTAAAAGGTTCCTCAAGTTTTCGTGCGACCTCTTTTCCTGTATATGGCATTATCTGCATAAGTCCAACCGCTCCCGCGGGAGAAACAATTTCGGGATTAAAGATACTTTCCTGACGAATAACAGAACAAATAAGAAATGGATCAACATTTCTGTGCGCACCCTCACGTTTTATTGCATCCGCATAAAAATTCGGATAGAAAAGCTTATATACTAGAAAAGGGAGATTTTTCCTGTTTTCCTGAGGTATTCTCCATGTGAGACGGCGTGCTACACGAAATGCCTGCATGCTTGCATCATAGCGCTGATAACTTAATGAGAGCTTGAATTGAAGGGCAAGATTACCTGGAAATGATTGTTCGATCTGCTCAAGAAAAAAATCAGACTCTTTGGGTCTCCCGATCATCAGTAAAACAAGTCCGCGATAAAGAGCCTGAGAATCATTTGCCGAAAGCTCTTTTTTTGAACTTTCAGGAGATATTGTATCCAGCCATAAAAGTGTAGCTGCAGTATCAGTTGATGTATCAATTGAATATTCTGATGTGTCGCCAAGAAGCTGCATCAGTTGACGGGACCGGATAGCATAATATTCATAGGGATCAACAAATGACACATTACGGAAAAGTACAAGCGCAGTATCTGTTTTGTCAATCGCAAGAAATGTTTTTGCCTTCCAGAACTGCGCAGCCTGAAAGTAAGTTGATGATGGATACTTTTTACAGAAATTTTCCAGTATGGCAATTGAAGAATCGTATCTTTCTTCCTTGAAATAGCACAATGCCCTTCTGATATGGGACTCTTCCGCACGACTTGTATTTTTATAATTTGTATAGATTTTCTGGTAATAGACGGCTGCTTCTCTGTATTTAAAAAGCAGCTCATTTCTCCATGCGATAAGCCATAGAATTTCAGGTGTTTTTGGATTTTTCGGATATAATTTAACATATTTCAAATACCATTTCAGAGCTTCACTTTCATTGTCAATCTTACGGTATGCCCGGGCAATAGTCATAAGAAGTTCCGGCTCAGAACCATATTTCAATTCATATTTTTTAAATAACGAAACAGCTTTTGGATAATCCTGAGTTGCATAGACAAGTCTGGCTTCAAAATAATCTGCTTTTTTTAAAGTAACTGCTGTATCAAAGTCTTTACGAGACCTTACTTTCTTTAAAAAATCAGCAGCTATTGAGTACTCTTTGTTGGAATATGCAGACTGAGACAGCGTAAACAATGTTGATGTTTTCAATATGGAATCAGGGAGATTGACCGACGACATTCTCTGAAGAACATTGCCGATTTCCCGGTAATTGTCAACTGCAGCAAGAAGCAGTGTGTCAAGAACTGACCACGCACTGCTGCTTATAAGGGAATCGATTTTTCCGGTAAGCGATTCCGCAGGCATTTTAATCTGAGGTCTGAGCCACTGCCGGAACTCATCAAGCCAGACTCCTGGCGGCAGACTTGCAGAATCCCTGTTGTAAATTATATTGATTTTTGCAATTATATGATTTCTATATTTCGGTGGAACGGACTGATTGCATGCAACACGGTATGCATTCATCGCATTCTGGTTGTCATTTAGTTTACTCTGAATATCACCGATATATTCATATGAAAACGGGGTAAGTGACGGATTACGGTCTGCGGCCAGCCTCAGGTTTGTTATTGCCTTGCTTTCGTGATTCATATAATAATGCAGAATCCCAAGCTTGAAATACCTTAAAGCGGTGTCCTTTACATTATCATTTTTATGCACCTGGTCAAAGGCTTTCTTAAAGTCGCCTTTTCGCAACAGGTCAATCCCTGCGGCTTCAATATCAAGTGCGGAAACAGGCTCTGTTTTCTGAATATCTGCATAACATGCACTTGTCATTACAGTAGACAGTAACATTATGCAAAAAATATTTTTAATCATCCTGATAATTATCACCTGCATCCCGGCCGTTCTTTCATATTGGCAGAAAAAGAAACCCTACATGTAAATACCGCCATTAATTCCAATCACCTGTCCTGTAACATAGCTCGAATCGCATGAGAGCAGAAATGATATAACAGAAGCTACTTCAGTTGCTTTACCAAAACGCTGCATTGGAATTCTTGACTTTGTTTCCCTGGTATTTATATCCTCCGTCATTTCTGTTTCAATAAATCCCGGAGTGACTGCATTAACGAGCACATTTCTTTTTGCACATTCCTGGGCCAATGCTTTTACAGCCCCGATCAGTCCGGCTTTTGACGCACTGTAGTGAACCTGTCCTGGAACTCCTGACTCACCTGATGTTGACGAAACAATAACTATGCGGCCATCTCTTGCAAGGAGCATCTGTTTGACAACAGGTTTCACTACTGCATAAAAACTCCGTAAATTAGTATCAATCACATTGTTCCAGTTTTCTTCACTCATAAAAATCAGCAGCTCATCTCTGCGAATACCTGCACAGAATACGAGGGATTGGATTTTGTATTTAATCAAAAGAGCATCCAGAGCTTGAGTTGTTTCTTCAGTCCTGGTTATATCAAACTGGCACAACTCTGCGGTTCCACCATTTGCAACTATCTCATCTACTGTCTTTTTTGCTTCTTCTGTATTGCTGCGATAATTAACAATTATATGATTTCCCTCTGATGCACAGCGCAAGGACACAGCTTTCCCTATACCACGTCCGCCACCTATTACAAGAACTGTTTTTTTGTTATTCATTAAAAGCCGATTATTATCCTTTCAAAAATCAGGACAGGAAATTTCATGCTGTACAGATATTAAAATTGGTTTATAGATACAGGTCTTTTCAACATGAACTATATATAATATGCATTATTTCCATACTTTATGAACATTTTTTGTTTAAATTCAATCCAATTTTAGCTTATATCGTTACTTACGCAGCTTTTTTCAATGCAATATCCGGCATTCGAACTGCAAAACATGCATGAAGATTTAATAAAATATTTTTGATGGACATTACATACCCAGAATGTTATCCTCATTTTAAAGAATAAAGAGGTACAGATGAAATTTGATATGTCAACTCATTATAAAAACTCAATTCCTGTAATCAGTATCAGCGGAGATCTCACAAGTCATGAGGTTTCACCAGTATGTGCAGAACTGGTGAAATATATCAAATCAAATGTCAAAGGCATTGCAATTGATCTTACCGACACCTCTTTTATTGACAGTCAGGGACTTGGAATTATCATTTACTGTTCTCAGCTTTTCAAGAAAGCATCAAAACTGTTTTTCCTTATAAACCCAAGAGATTTCCTTAAAAGTATGATGAACGATTTATCATGCGATCAGATTTTTGCGATTATTGATTCTGAGGAACAAATCCCGGTTAATTAGCACTTATCAGCAACTGTTTACACCACTGACCAGAAATTCTGCAGGCAGACAGCTTTTGGGAGTTTTTTTAGAATTGCAATAATTCTTTTGTAAATTACTTCTGTAATTTCATAACCTTAAAACGCTATTCCCAGATTCAAACGGGCAGACAACGCACTATTTGACAATGTATACTCAGTTTCTCCCGACCCGACAGCACCGGTGATAACAAAACCCAATGTTAAATTGTGAAGCGTAGTGTATTGCAGTGATCCTATGATCATTGCGGCATGCTGCTCAAAATTGATTATAGTATTAAACTGAAACTGCATCTCAGGAACAATAAATTTACTAATCGTCAAGAACAGCGACATATAGTATCTTGAAAATTCATTTGGATTACTGAATCTGTTTTGAAGCTTTTTCTTTTTCTCATTTACTCCATCAGAGTTACTGTTATTTGTATCTCTGCTCCATGCATCAAGAGTATCAAATGTCTCTTTAATATCATGTTCATCATAGAAATCACCAGGAACCCCGCCCTGATTGTAGAAAAATTCACTTATTACGTTAACTCTGTTCTTTATGTCCATGAGATCAAATGATTTTGATATTCCAACACACGTTTTGGCGATAACCTTTTTGTCAATTGTCGCATTCAGGTCTATATCCGGATTGTTTGCTGCCCTGAGAAGAAATTCATACATAGGTTCACCTGGTCGCAGACTGTCAATTTTAGTATAGTTCCTGCCGCTTTCAAGACTCAGTTCCCCACTTATTGTAAGATCTGCAAGCATTGTAGAGAAATCAATTCCAAAAACCGGTTTTCTGCTTTTCTTACCCCACAGTGCTGTGCCGATTTCAGTTACACCAAGAAGAATCTCCCCCTTTATCGCTCCGGCAACACTGTCAACTGAAGTCATCTTCCTCATATCAATAAACCCGTACAGGTTGTATTTAGTTCCAAAAGGCACATGAGCCTTTATACCGTAAGCTCCCTCCCGATAACCGATATCGGGTTCGAGTTTCTTTTTTTCAACATTGATCAGATCTGTAGGGTTCCAGAAATAGCAGCGTCCCCATTGCAGCACCTGTTTTCCTGTTCTGAAATAAATCTTTCTTTTGACATTTGCATCAATGAAAAGTTCCTGAAGACCCACGTCGAAATCTGAACTGTCGGCATTGAATGTTGTTTCAAGATTCGCAAATGCCTTGATATCTTTTGGCAATCGTATATCAAGAAGCAGATTACCGAGAATGTATGCTGACGGAGTGATCTCATGGCGGTTCAGATTTTTTAAAAATTCCCGCGACAGACCGAATTGAGCGACACTATTGACTGATCCGGAAAATGCTGCCGTTGTTTTTTCTGAATTACCCATTGTAATCGATGAATCAATAACTTCAGAACTGTCAATCATTGAATTTGTATCTGCAAACAGCATATCTTCATCAATAACATCCTGCGCGAATGTACCTGTAAATACAACAGCATATATGAAGAATATTGACAATTTAATAATCCGTTTCATCATTTTCCTATTTACTGAGATTCTCAAGATATGCTTTTGTAAAAATATCATCGCTTAAATCATCTATTGATATTCCTGAAATTTCAACTACGGATTTGTTTCCTTTTTCAAATTCATCTACATAAAGTATCTTGACAGCAATCTGACGTTTTCTGATTGTAGTATATTTCAGATAATAAGCAGTCTGCATGAGCGTTCCTGATTGTGAATATGCGGCCTCCTTGAGTATAAGCCCGTTATCTTTTCTCATCCAGTATATCTTTTTAGGATAGTCCACATCGTTGACTTTGGCAGTTATTTCAAACCTGTATACATCAATCTTCCCAAGAGTATCATCAGAAATAATTTCATTTCCATTTGAATCGACAGCCGCCTTATACATTTCTGTCAGTTTCTTATCTTCGAAATCATCACCCTTCGCATCAGACCCGCCAATACTTTCATCGCGGTTGATGTGCTGAAATGTACGTGTATTTCTTCGGTACATCCAGAAATTATCTTCCATCCGTAAATATCCATTACCCTTTTCATTTTCCGGTGCATCCATGACAATTAAAAATGTTTTATCTTTATCAGAACGGTAGTAGGTCATTTCAAGTTTTTTTGTACCCTGATTTGCCTTCTGCTGTGTAAGCTCCACTTTTGCCTTTACATCCGCCACCATGGAATATCTGCCGTCAAGATCTTCAAGTATCTTGTCAATTTTTGGATATGAAAACAAAGACATGGCGCCGCAAACAAGAATAACTGCTGTTTCTCTGATCATTTTTTCTCCTTTATTCATAGTGCCGCAATGCTTCTGCAGAAGAAAGATTTGACGCCTTTCGTGCCGGGAAATATGCTGTTGCGACTGCAATTGCTATAATCAGTATTATAAATCCTATTATACTCACTGCTGTAGGTGCAAAGTGAAGATGCCCATTTGTCAAAAGCATGCCGATCGGATTATCTCCCGCGTCAATTTTAAAAAGGGAAATGACATTCATTGCAGCGAATGCTGCAACAGTTCCTGCTAATGCTGAAAAAAGGCTCAGGAAAAACGTTTCAAACACAAATGTCATTTTAACATCACTTTTCTGCATACCAATCGCACGTATTGTCCCGATTTCACGGGTACGCTCCCGTATTGTCATTCTCAGTGTATTGACAACACCAATCAGTATTATGAAAAAGAGTATCATTACTGCAATAAAAGTTATCATATAAAGAGCTTTTTCAAGATTGAGAACTGCACTTGCACTCTCATACATTGACTGAACACTGACTGATGTTCCGCGAATTCTCTTTGATCCGACTTCACGCTGCTGCTTTGTCATTTCTGATGTTGTCTTTACTCTCGGGAGTAAATTCCACTCCTTTGATAAAACCCCATAAATACTGCTTTGTGAATCTGGAACGAAAGCCTCCGGAATTTTCGTAAAATCGGCCGGCCATTTACTATAGAATACTTTATAAAAATCAATCTCGTTTACTAATATCACATTTGACGGTATAACGGAATCAGATTTAAACAACGCACTTATTTTCAGATACCCCTGGCCTTTGTCATTGTCATACTTTGCAATGTAAACAAGCGGTATCTGGTCCCCGGGTTTTACTTTTAAAACAGAAGCAAGTGAATCGCTTATGAAAACTGATTCTTTTGTTATTTCACTACTGCTGTCAATCAGACTAATTTTACTTTTTAACAATCTTTTTGATGCAGTATCACTTTTACATCCCAGAATAGTCACTCTCGCTCTGATACTGTCTTTACCTGTAATATCAGCATAGATACCCGCAAGTGAAGGCTTCATGAGACTTTGAATTTTATCTGCAACATCAACAGCATCTTTCTTTGGTTTTTTAAGAGACAAATATAATGTTGCAATATCGTCCGGACTATATCCTAAAAGTTTTTTAAGCGCCTTTACTTCAACCATAACCGGTACAGACATAAACAGATTGGCTGGTTTGAAAATACCTGCAACCGTAAGCCGTGACGCCTGATCCTGTCCATTCAGTAATTTATACCGGACACGCAGAATGTCGCCTTTCTTTACATTAAGGTATTTTGCCTTCTGTTCAGATAATAGAACCGCATTCTCAATTGCCGTGTCTCCGATATCACTAAACGATCCGGTAATCATTTTAAAATTCTTTTCTGCGTCTTTTGCATCCTGCTCATCACCGGCTTTCAGATCAACACCAATCATTATGATATTATCGGACTTTGCGTTTCCTATCGCTCTTGCCATAATACCCATCGATTCCTGCACGCTTCTCATCTCCGGAACCGCTTTTTTTATAATGTCAAGAGCCCTCGGTCCATCATGGAACACCTGTGTGAACTGATTGCCGTTTTCACTGAAATTTACAGATACATGCCCGGCGACATATACTACAATCTGATTGAAAAGAACGTCTGAGATCCCGTGAGAAAATGCACTTGCCATTATAAGCACCATGGTTCCGAACGCTATGGCTACTCCAAGAAGAACGTTTCTTCTTTTTTGTCTTTGTAAATTACGTAAACTAATTTTTATCAGATAATTCATTATTTCTCCTCAGTCTCTTGAAATCGCATCAAGAGGAGTTATGCTGCCTGCCACTTTTATCGGGTAAAGCACTGCAATAAGCGTCACAAGTGCAAGCTGTATAATTGCAAGAATAATATCCGGTGCCATTAAAAGCGGATAAAAAGTATCTCCGCCATAAAGAAGCTGTACCATGTCATTATCAGTTGTAAAATGCAGCATGCCGATTATTTTAATTACAATCGCACCTGTAATAATACCGATGCCTCCAAATACAAATGATAATATTCCTGTCTCCCCGAAAAACATGAGCCTGATAAATCCCTTCCTTGCGCCCACTGCCCGCATCATGCCTATTTCTGTTGTTCTTTCAATGGCAGCCATACTCAGGGTATTGACAATAATTATAATTGCAACAAAAAAAAGAAACATTACAAAAGTAAATAGCGCACCTTTGATAAGCTTTGCCATGCTCCCGACAGTTCCCATTGCTTTACTCCATGTTATTGCACGGACATCAAGCTTTTTCTCTTTAAAAACGGCATTCAGCTTTATCACTGTTTTTTCAAGATTGTCACTGTTCTTTAATTTTATCAGTACCAGGTTGTAAACTCCCGCATCAACATCAGTCTGTCGGGGCAATTCTACGGATGCCGGAAACTTATCTGTATTTTCAGAGACTGCTGTTTTTTCAACATCTGCAATCTCATCTCCGTTTTCAGAGAAGAGATTATCAAGTCCATCATTTTCAAGACTGAAAAGGGTCTTTTCTTCTGCAGACAGCGGCGCAGTTTTGTTTTCTGCAGAGAAATAGCCAAGTGTCGTGCGGTATGACTCAATGTCCATAAGTGCAAAATGGCCAAGAATTGTATTGAGTGCCTTATATTTTACAATACCCCTGATTCCAAGCCTTATATCTGATGTGGTATTATCATTATTGAATCCCATGAAAACAACGCTGTCCTTGACAATTATGGAGCTCAGATCCAGTCCATCCTCTTTGGGAAGATTTGCAGTATCCAGCGTTTCATTTTCCGGTTTGAACCATATTCCCGAATAGTCAAACATCTCTTTTCGGGCACCTGTAGGTATAATTACACTTTTTGATATACCATCGGAGAGCTTTCCTTCAACAGGGATCATTGTGTTAGGGAATATTTCATTGTACCTGACCATATCAGCACCGATTACATAGGTCATGCCCGGCATTCCGCCCTCTTCATTGAGTACCATGACCATATTTTTTCCAACCGGAATGTACTTGTCAATATAATCCTGAGTTTTCAGAACTTCACGGATGTCAATATAATTATTAATAGGCTCGACTGCCTTGCCCATGAACTCAAGAAATACATTGTCACTTTCCTGTTTTTCTGAAACAAGAACTATATCTCCGGTGAAACTGTTTACAATATTCTTCTTCAATCCCTGATTCATTCCTGATATGACACCATTCCCTATGGTCATAAGAAATGCACCAAGAAACAATATTACTCCGATTATTATGCTTTTACCTTTATGACGTACAATATTACGCCATGCGATTTTTGCAATCAGGCTCATGACGCACTCGCTTCCTCAATCAGACCGTCTTTGATTTTTACGATATCCTTCGCATACTTGAGTACATTGAGGTCATGAGTAGAGAATATAAAAGTTGTTTTTTCCTTTTCGTTAATCTCTTTCATGAGATCAAGTATCTGAGCACCTGTCACAGAGTCAAGATTTGCTGTCGGTTCATCAGCGAGTATGATGTCGGGGTTTGTCACAAGCGCCCGTGCAATTGCCACTCTCTGACGCTGTCCGCCGCTCAGTTCTGCCGGACGATGCCTTATATGTTCACGAAGCCCCACTTCATCTATAAACTTTTCGGCTTTCTTTCTGCATTCTGTCTTTGAATATTTTTTCATTAACAAAAGGGGGAATTCAACATTCTCCAATGTATTAAGTACCGGAATGAGATTGAATGTCTGGAAAATAAATCCGATGTGATGAAGACGCAGATCTGTTACCTGACAGTCATTCATGGATGTAATCTCTTTACCGGCAACGCTGACACTTCCTTTTGTTGCACTGTCAATACAGCCTATAACATTAAGTAAAGTTGTCTTTCCACTTCCTGACGGCCCTATAATACTAAGAAGCTGTCCTTTTTCAATTGACAGATCAATTCCTCTTAGTGCGTGTACGGTGGTTGTTCCCAGCGGATAATCTTTTGTCAGTCCTTTTATCTCAATTATTTTCATAAGTACCTTCTTTTATCTGTCAGTGGGATTAAAACTATCGAATTAAATGAAATTAAAAAAAAATTATCATAAGCAGAAGCTTATAGAATATCAGACAACTAATTTATTCTTTTGAGCTTATAAATTAACTTTATGAGCTTTTCTGTAAAATACACCTTGTACCTGACATAATCTACGTTTAAACATATTTATAACAATCATGGTAATAAAAAAGTTTCATATCATTCAAACCTCTGTGGACAATTAAAGCTACTAACTCTTGGATATGTTCTAAAGTTCTTGTATAATCTGGAAAAACAGTAACATAATTAAATCACTTAAAAGAGTTGTTAATCTTATACTTTTTTGTTCCTTAATGTTGCACAACTCTAATATGTATCTTAATTATAAATTGATTTTTCGCTAAAAGATAACGCCATTACAAGCAATTCAATTTTGGTTTTAACTAAGAATCAGGAAACTGTATCAGATGACCCGAAACAGTCCGGCAATAGATCAGGCCGAAAACTTTCTTAAAAAGCAGGTTGAAACCGGCCTGTGGAACCCTGGTGACCTGCTTCCATCAATAAGCAGCCTTGCAAAAACTGCAAATGTCAGCCCTGTATCAATGTGGAAAGCAGTCCACCGTCTCACTGAAAGCGGTTTGCTTGAGGTAATGCATGGTCAGGGTACCAGAATTAAAGGAAACCAGGAAACCAATGTAGTAATCGACAATACTCAAAAAGGGTGGCAGGGACTCCGTGACCGGATTCATAAGGATATTCTTTGCGGTAAATTTACAGAAGGTATGATGCTGCCATCACTTAAAGAGCTTCAGAATTTCTATGGTATCAGCTACCAGACTGTAAAAAAAGCTCTTGACTGCCTTACATCTGAAGGTATTCTTGAGCTCCGTTACCGACGCTATTTTATTGTACATTTTATTCGCCGTCAATCGCACTTATCAATAGTACTGATAGGTTATTCACACCCTAAGCTCCAGATGCAGGCACGAACACCCTGGGGTGCTGAATATCTGCGTTATTGTGAGCAGCAATGTTCAAGAATGGGATTTGAACTTAAAGTTTTAGAATATTCTGATGTCACAGGTGAAATACTGATCACAGATTCATCCGGAAAATCCTCTACGGATATTCCGACAGATTCATCTGTCATGGGGTATCTTCTTTGGGGAGAAAGCCCAAATGAACTTTACAGAAGCATACTTGGAAAACTTGAAAAATGCAAAAAACCAATTGCAGTTCTCCAGGAAGGATCCGTACTCAATATTGCTGATTTTGTCAAGCGCAACCAGCACATCCAGCTCTTTTCTATTGCGACAAGTTCGACTGCTGCAAAACATGTTGCCACATATCTGCTTCAATCAGGGCACACTTCAGTTGCGTATTTCTCCCCATACCACAAAGCTGAATGGTCACGTACCCGTCTTATCGGGCTTAATGAAATATATTCACGTTTCGGAGCACCGGTTGAAACATTCACACTTGAGCAGTACAGCGACTCTTTTACATACACTCAATTTATCAAACCGCCGGAGGTCTTCTTCAATCAGCAGATGGCAGAGCTTTCTGAACAATCAGTGCCCGCTATTATCAAACATGGATTTGAAGCACAGCGTAATTTATTCATAAAACATGTCGGTTATGATGTTGTCGGCAGATACATGCTTCCATTATTCAGAAAAGCACTTGAGCAATCTAACTGCACAGCATGGGTCTGCGCCAATGATTTCACAGCGCTCTGCGCTATCAGATTTCTTAAAGAACACGCAAAATCAAAAATCGCAGTGATTGGTTTTGATGATACATTTGAAGCGTTTCATCACGGATTGACATCATACAACTTCAACATTTCCGCAACTGTGCAGGTTATGCTTTCTTACATTGTCAACCCAACACTGCTTCCGTCAAATAAAAGATCTGTGGCTTTTGAAATTGAGGGAGTACTTGTCGAACGAAAAACTACTTTTAAGAAACAATCCGTATAGTACCGCGGGGGGGGGCCCTGCACTAAAAATTCGGGGTTCTACTGAACCCCTTGACAACTATTAGCGTTCCTGAAGCCACCGCTCAGCTTCAATGGCTGCCATACAGCCGCTTCCTGCAGCAGTTATTGCCTGACGACATTTTGAATCCTGAACATCTCCGGCTACAAACACGCCATCAATTGCGCATCGTGTAGAACCAGGAATTGTTTTGATATATCCCATTTCATCTGTCTCAAGCTGTCCTTTAATAAATCCGATATTTGTAACATGCCCTATAGCTTCAAAACAACCTATCACAGCCAGCTCTGAAACAGCACCAGTAGCTGTATCTTTGAGTTTTATGCCACTTAAATTTTTTTCACCCAAAAACTCCTCAACTACTTTGTTCCAAAGAATCTCAACTTTTGGATGTTCAAGAATACGCTTCTGCATTACTTTACTTGCACGAAGTTCATCCCTTCGGTGAATAAGGTAGACTTTTGATGCAAATTGAGTCAGATGCAGAGCCTCCTCTACTGCAGTATCACCACCCCCGAGAACTGCAAGCTCTCTGTTTCTGAAAATCGGCAACGCACCATCACAGACAGCACAGGCACTTATACCATGCCCCCAGAATTTTTTTTCTGAAGGAAGCGGCAGCCGTTTTGCAGTTGCCCCTGATGCAATTATCAGAGCATCTGCTTTGTATATCTCGTTACTCATGGATTCAACTTCAAAAGGATACGTTTTCAGGTTTACACTCAATACATCTTCAGTAATTATACGTGTACCGTGCTTCTCTGCCTGTGCCCTCATATCTGCCATAAGCTCCGGCCCCATAATACCATCAGGAAATCCGGGAAAATTCTCAACAAGACTTGTAATCATAAGCTGCCCGCCTGGAATTCCACCCTCCTGAAACCCTTCAAAAAGAAGCGGCATTATATTTGCCCGCGAAGAATAGATTGCTGAAGTCAAACCTGCCGGCCCGGATCCTATAATAATCAGACGCTCTGACATAAATACCCCCAAATGATCTATAGTGGTTGTTTACATGAAATATTTACTGTATAATAAAGTAAGCTTTTAAAAGATGTTTTTTCGTATAAATCCCATTCTGCTATGGTTAAATTAATAAAGCGATACTTCAATGCTTTGATTTTCATTGAAGTATTGCATTTACAATCTAATACAGAACGGAATATATAAAATATTTTAAAACCTCTATGAATATAATTTTGCGCCTGATATGAGAGCATAATCACAGTTTTTTTTAAAACCTGAATTGTATCATAAAATACAGGAAATATCATTTGTCATCAAACGGGGTATTAATTGTGAACAATCTCAAGCTAATATTATCAGCCGGCAGTCGAAAACTATCAGGTTTTCCTGATATAGTATTAATTTCTGTCATCATTATCCTGCTTTTAACAAGCTCAGCCGATTCTCAGTATTCTTTATCCGGATATGTTTATACAGATTCAACATTTCCAAACCAATCGGCAGCAGTATCGCTGGTATACTCTTTAAATGATTCACTTATATCAACCACAGCTACAAATACTACAGGTTTCTTTTCCTTTGTTAATTTGCAGCCAGCCGAATACCATTTAAAGATTGAGCCGTCCGGCATTGCAGGCCAGTGGTATTCTCCATATGGAAATACTGTTTACCCATGGTACAAAATCTATACCGGCACAATTCTAAACGATACTATAGGAATTTATCTGAAATCATCTCCAATTAATAACAAACCGTCATCGAAAATTGTTATTAACCTCTATGATACGCTCGGTAATTCAATCTCAATATCTGCCGGTACAATTTCTCTTATTTCAGAGCATGACAAATCAATTACTTTTTTCAAATTTGACAGTTTACATAACAAATACTATCTTGACAGCTTACAACCGGGCGATTACGCTGTCAGCCTCTCAAAATATCCCTATCCTGATCAATTTTTCAATACATCAGGAAATACTGTCAGTAAACAATTTATTTTTCCTGTCGCAACAGATGACTCAATAGCATTTGATATCAGACTGACAATGAAACCGCGCAGTCAGGGATATGTCACAGGTAAATGCATGTCAGAATCCGGAACACCTGCGTCATCGCTTACAGTATCTCTTTACAAAACATACGATACTGTCACCCCCTTTTATTCAACAATTACAGATTCAAGGGGCTCTTTTTACTTTAATGAGATTATCGAGCAGAATTATTACCTGAAAATAAGCGGCAGCAGTTATCCACCACAGTGGTATCTATCACTGAAAAAATTTACTGCAACTTATCCCGAAGAAGCTATCTATGCGTCAACAGCTCCGATTGACACACTGTTTATTTCTGTAAAACAATCTCCCGTAAACAATCTACCCTCTGCTCAAATAAGATTATTTTTAAAAGACACCAATGATCTTTTTATTAAAAATGCCCGCAACGTTGTACTTATTGAGATGCAGACCCGCGATTCAATTCTATTGGCCCTTGATTCATTGACATGGGCATACTCAGCCAAAGGACTTGCGACTGGCAATTATGCAATTCGTATTGCCGCCCCGGATTATCCTGTTCAATATTACTCACCTTCAGGAAATACTCAATATGAGAATTTTTATAAATATGTTGTTTCCAATGATTCAATTGTTTTCAATATCAATCTGATCTCAGGTTTTATAACTACAAACATAGATACAACACTATTCGGTTATATCTACGGTATTGTCAGAGACAGTGCCGGCACTCCGCTTAAAAATGTTCCTGTGCAGATTTTTTCATCTTCAGGAAATATTGCAGGCAATACGCTTACTGATACTGCAGGTTCTTTTGGAACTATACGTGTTCAGACACCTCATGACTACAGCGTTTTTATTCCTGCATTTAATGAGTATGCTTCACAATACTGGATATCAGATAACAGTGCAGCTTCTGCAGGTACAAACACTCTCTTTACTGTTACAACAGGTTCATCCTACTTCTGCAATATCTTTCTGCGAAAAAATCCATCAACTGATACGCAAACAGTAAAGACATTCACTGTTACTGCTCATGTAAAAGATAATACTGATCTGAATCTGAAAAATATCCGTGTCCGGCTTTTTCCCTCAGACGTTTACAAGCAATCTTTCAATCTGCTTAATACATACACTCAATACAACGCATTGACAGACAGCCTTGGAAAAGTCAGATTTTACAATGTTCCTTCAGGCAAATACATAGCATATGCCAGCTCTGATTCACTCAATTTAATAGGTCAATATTATCCCTACAATGATTATTTTCTCTCAACGTTAAGCTCAACCATAGGTACATCATTGACTGATTTGACTTTTATGCTTCGAAAGGGTGGAACAATTAAAGGTTCTATAAAAACCAGTGATGGGAAACCAGTTTCGAGTGCCCGTGTGCAGGCAAACATCATTAACAAAAACATTTATTTTGAAACAACGACTGATTCATCAGGTGTTTACATTCTACAAGGGCTTCATGGCGGAAGTTATACATTATCATATGCCCATAACAGATACATTGTCACAGGCGTTTTATATAATAATCAGTTCCCTGTCAGTGAAAGCAATGTTACAAATATATCCGATATCATAATGGAAAATGGCGGCTTTATAAGAGGTAATTTTACATCTGAAACTTCTTTGTATGATTCTTTATCCGGAATCAGCACAAATCTCCGTGGGACACTGAAACTTTACAGTGAATCTTCAACTGATTCAAACACATTGTTTAAACAGATTAACTATACTGCCGGGCTGTTCTTCAACAGCCTTGACGCATCAGGAATAAGCGGCACTTTTATCTCTGACATCTGCAAAACAGGCAGCTACAGGATGATCTTTACACCTGAACCTGTATCATGGCATAAGGATTCATCATTCAGTCATAATGGATTTGTAAAAACATCAGGCTGGTCATTTATTTCCAATGCTCTGACATCCGCACCTGCGCTTATCTCAATCGTCACATCAGACACAATTAAAAATCTGAGTCTTGTCAATCGTAAAGGTTATTCTGTCTTTGGCAAATTGCTTGATGAATCCGGGTCGGCTTTTACAAGTGTGAATTACAATATTGGTGTTCTTAAAAAAATAGACAATAAATTCTATTGCATTACTATGTCAAACAGGCTGGAAAACGGTACATTTGAATTTTCAGGACTTGTTGACGGAGAAGAGTATTTTATAGAAATCAATGCCGAAGGATATCCGCATCAGTTCTGGTCGGGTAATGATACAAATACTACGTACATAAATACTCCATGGAAATTTTCTGTTTCTGACAGTACAATACCGGATATCATTCTGACAAAAAGTCCGCTTGGCGATTCATTG
>Ga0209373_10000659_pt1 | contig 50752 bp, 68 predicted proteins | sample Higcelweek5metaG_FD_187173 | JGI IMG/M metagenome (GOLD analysis project Ga0209373, IMG submission 187173) | Freshwater pond sediment microbial communities from the University of Edinburgh, under environmental carbon perturbations - High... | ecosystem: Environmental > Aquatic > Freshwater >... | reverse complement strand
AGAGGTGGTTTTGTCGAGGGGTACTAAATACAAAGTAAATAGTATTACAGGAGACAATGCTACTTACGATAAATACAAAATAATACTTGATTGCGAAGTAATAGATGATTAGGGAGGGGGGTAGACATGGCAGAGTTAGATGGACGTTGGGTAACGATGAACGGAGCCAGAGTATTTATCAATTCAAAGGGCGATGTTATTATGGGCCTCGGTAAAAGCTACCATACTAAAAAACTTAATGACGATGAAATGGTAAATTTGATAGCCTCAGCAAATGAGGACGAATTAGATTCTACAGGCAAAGATGGTACTAAGCGTGGCGATACGTATGCTGCTTTTATTGGTGACAATTTGGGTGCTAGCCAACTCCCTGAATTGATAACTGAAGATGGACTCGCTGCTGAGGTTGCAAATGGTGGTGTTGAACTATGGCGAGGCTTTGGAGCAGACGGGGAGGCCTATATAGAAGAGTATAAAACTGGCAAATGTTACTATGGCTTTGGTGTAAGTGGTAGTGGCACATATACATCTACTGATAAAGAGATGGCGTTTATGTTTGCCGAATTTGACAAAAAAAATATGGCACATATGGTACTCAGGGCAGATGCTAAGGTAATAGAATACGACACTATGTTGCTAGGTAATTATCCAAAAGAAACTAGAACCAGATTGAAAAACATTGCTGGGAAGTTAGGTTCTGAAAATAGAGATAGGCTGTCAGCAACTATATCGAATTTTACAAATGATTTTGGCATTGTAGGTTTAATAAACGGTTACGACGCTATAAGGGTAAGAAATACTAACAATGACATTTACGTTGTCCTCAACAGAGGGGCTGTAAAGGTGGTGGGATAAATGCTTGGTCCTGATAAGATAAAAGAAGCTCCATTGGCTATTCAGAAACTTATGCTCCATTTGCAGGATTATGGCATCAGAGACATCGCAAGACGCATTGCCAAAAATGGGAAAATAACTAGTAGTGCAGAGTATCAACTCACTACAATGATGGAGCAAGACATTTTCAATCGAAATTTTAAGGAAGATGTACGTAAAATATTAGGCATGACTGAAAAGCAGATTGACCAGATTTTTCGTCGAGCAGCAGAGGCAAATTATATTTACGACAAACGTGCATTTTCTGAAAGAGGCATACCTTTTATACCTTTTGAAGATAATAATTTTATGCAGTCTATTACCAGGAATATTATTAACGTCACTAAAGGTACGTTACAAAATATTACAAATAGCCTTGGTTTTGCAAAGAGAATAAATGGCCAATTATTATTTCAACCTATTGCAAGATTCTATCAATCAGAACTTGACTTGGCAACTACAAGTGTTGCAGCCGGGGTAAAGACATTTGATGGAGCATTAAAAGATGCTGTTCATAACATGGCAGACAGCGGTATAAGAACTGTTGATTATGCAACCGGACATCAAGATAGAATTGATGTTGCTGCTCGTCGAGCGATGATGGGAGGCATGAGGAGTCTCACAAATAGTCAGAGTGATTACAATTCTAACGTTATGGGTACTACAGTATATGAGATAAGCTGGCACGGTGGACATAGACCATCACATGCGTGGGGTGGCAGAAGATTCGATACAAAAGGGATTTACTACCCGACAGAAGAACAACTATATGCAAAATATACCGCTCCTGATGGTACGATAGGTACCCTTGAAGATTACAATTGTTATCATGAGAAATACGCTATATTTCATGATGCTCCTCCTAAATATACAGACGAACAACTCAAAAAGATGTATGAGGAGCAACAGAGAAAAATAGAATACGAAGGAAAGGAGTACACTGAATATGAGGCAAGGCAACAGCAAAGATTTATGGAAAGGGTTATGAGGAGACAGAGGGGAGTGGTTGCTGGTTACGAGGGTGCAGTTGAGGGTGCTCAAGAAAATCAGATTCTTGTTGATGGCCTTCGTAATGAGAAAATAAAAATGCGAATACTCAGAAAACAATACAGGGACTTTAGCAGTGCTATGGGCATAGACCCAGAGTTTGAAAGATTGTAAAGAAAAGAGTTGACATAACCATTTAAGTATGATATAATAACAGTAGAGGGGTATAGTACTACCATACTTATAGTACCCCTACAATGTACTTTAAGCGGCTATAATGGATTTTTCCATATAGTATAAATTGACCGCAACGTCGTTAAACTACGGAGGCAAGTGGAGGCAACCCACGTAAGAAAAGCGTAGCCGAGAGAGGAGTTACATGAACCGCGATTTTTTGAAAGGCCTCGGAATTGAGGGACTTACCAAAGAAGTTATCGACCAGATTATGGATGAACATGGTAAGACGGTAAACGCCAACAAGGCAGTAAGTGATGAGACCATCAAGCAATTAAACGAAAGTCTTAGCAAAAGGGCAGAGATTACTCCTGAGGATTACACCAAGTTGAAAGGTGACTTTTCTGAAGCTACTAAAAAGCTTAAGGGATTTGACGGTATTGACGTGGTAAAGATTCAGGAAGATTTGGCCACAGCAAAAGGTAAGATTTCCGAGTTGGAAACGACTCACAGTGCTAAGATTTCAGAACTTGAAACCGATGCACTTCTGCGGGAGCACATGGCAAAGGTAGATTTCTCGTCAGACTATGCTAAAAAGGGTGTATACGAAGACCTTAAGTCAAAGGTCAAGTATGAGGCCGGCAAAGATGGTTCCATTGGAGCTTTGACCGGATTTGAAGAGGCACTGGAAGAAATTCGCAGTACTCAACCTTCGGCTTTCGTTTTGGAAGATTCTACTAAACAGAAGGCCAAAGACGAGGGAGCTAGACACAAAGGAAATGACAATCAAAAACCAGCGAAAGAGATACCGTTACTTATTTGATTTTAGAAAGGAAATGACAAACAATGGCAAGAATTGCATCATTATCCATTCTGCTTGAACAAACAGGTCAAGATTACCTGTCCGAGCTTTATGGAAAAGTTATCGAGAACGTTGAAAAGGGTACTATTAGTGGTTTGCTGAAAAACACAGACCTTAGTGGTAACCCTATTGCAGGCACAGTTGAGGCAAAGCGTATCGCTTTTGCTGAAGCGCAGGCATATGGTACGGCACGCGCTGCCGGTGCAGGTGACAAAATCGTTGTCAGACCAGTCACTGTTCCTATTGACCAGGATAAGGAACTCGTTACCGAGATTGAGGAAAAAGACACCTCGCTTTACGGTGTTGAGGGTTTGCTCGAAAGACGTTCTGCAGAACACACCGCGTCTATGATTCGTGCGCTGGAAAAAGCTTTCTTCGCACAGGCCGCTACCGATGCTACCGCCATCACAAGTGCTACTACCGATGCACAAGCGAGATTCGAGGAAGAGGTTTTGGCTATCGAAACCACTGCTAACGATTTTGTGAATGGCGTTCCGCGTTCGATGATTCACATCGTCAAAACTCCGCAAGAATATTCCAAACTTCGTCGCTGGATTAACACTGATTCTAACAATGCAAGTGTACTCTCAAACGTTGAGGAATTCGGACTTCTGAACGGCGTGCACGTATACTCCAGTATTGACCTCCCGACAGGGGTTGGTACTATTGGTATGTGCCAAGGCGCAATCGCAGAACCGGTCCTCCCCAAGGGTTACGATGCAGAGAAGATTCAGTTGTCGAATGCGTACGCCCTCGAGCTGTTCTACAGCTACGGTATCAAGAGCGTTATGCCTGACCTGATTATCAAGAGAGCGTCTGATACCGTCGTTGCAGTTACCGGTATTGCCCTTGACGAGAACACATTGACAATCGTCGATGAAGCCACCGACCTGCTGACAGCTACATTCACTCCTTCCACCGCCACTGAACAGGGTGTTCTCTGGACCACAACTAACGCTGCTATTGCAACGGTTGCCGCTACGGTTGACCCGCTCATCGCCACTGTTACTGCGGTTGGTGTTGGTACTTGCAAAATCAAGGTTACTACCGATGACGGTGGTTACGTTGACGATTGCACCATCATTGTTACTTCTGGTACCTAATAAATGATTCGATAAATAAGGAGGAGCACCTATGAAAGTTAAAGACAGAGAGACTGGACTCATCCTCGAAAGTAAAAATGAGTTCGTTACCCAGCAATGGCTGAAACATCCCGAGAAATATATCCAACCGAAGAGCGCTGCGGTTGCAGCAGCTCCTGTGCCGGTGCCGGTGAAGAAAAAGAAATAATAGGAGGTGTACAAAATGGCTTATGCTACAGTAGAGTTTTATCAAGACAGTTATCTGCTCGGCAGACGGCCTAAGTTACCTCTCACCGAATTTTCATATTGGGAACAGACTGCCAGGAGATTCATTGACGACTATACTTTCAACAAGATAACAGAAGAGATTCTTGAAGGTGAGTATGGTGAGAAGATTAAACAATGTGTTTGCGAACTTTCTGAATACCTATACGTAAATGAGGGAAACGAGAACAAACAGTCCGAAGGGATTCCAGGAAGAAGTGCTTCGTACCGACAGGGTACCGAATATTTCATTTGTCGTAGACATTTGGGATTGACAGGACTAATGCATAGGGGGTGTGAGTATGTTGTTTCCGAGGGATACAGCCTCGACGACGGTGACAGTATATAGCTACCTCCTCGTTAAAAACCAGGACGGGGAAGATGCGGGTAAAACGTACAAGCGTACCGTACTCCCCGACTGCGTTTGGACACAAGATTCAGAGGCAAACTACAAAGCAACCGGTATTTTGAATGCAGAGAATGTAAAGTTGCTTATCCCGTTTGATTCTGATTACTTTTCAGTTCAAGATGGTTCGGTGTTTGTGGGAGATGGGTGGACTGTTCAGATTGGCCCTGAACTGGTTGGCTCGTATATAGTTAAAGGTGAGTGCCTGTACGACTTTCCACCCTATCTCATTGAACAGGACGAACCAGCCGAAGTCCTCTATGATATCCCTGAAGAGGAAGATGCTGGTGTGCTACAGGACATCGATTTCATCAGGACATACGTAGAACCATTTGAGGCACAGAACAAGTATAAGCGTCCCAAAGAAATAATTGAGCATTTTGTCGGAAGCCGAAACCTTTGGTATATAGAGGTCAGGTGCTAATATGGTAGTTGTTGTGAAGATAGACGCGACGCTCAATCTTGGCCTCATGGAGGCTAAGTACAAGAAGGCATTTGCGATTGGTGGTCCGATACAACAATTCATAGATAGTACTGTACTCAATGGTGTTGAACCATATATACCGATGAGAATAGGTACGACTACAAAAAGCGGAATACTCCATAGTGAAATAGGTAGTGGAAAACTCACTTGGAAGACACCGTACGTTCGATATATTTGGTATGGGAAAAGCAAGACTGGAAGAGATTTGGTGTATGGCCAACGTAGACATCCACTCGCAGGTAAAATGTGGGCGGAGAGATACAAGGCCGACCATTTCGAGGAACTCAAAGGTATGGTCATAAGGAAGGTGGCGAATATATGATACCAATTTATGAGCCGAGAGACATAATCAAGCCCATTTTTGATTTCATAAAGTCGTGTCCATTTCTTGACACATACCACATCGACATGACTCCATCCGGAGTTCAGAGATTGGTCACCGATAAACCTGACGGTAGTGCACTTGACTATGTAGGTAGTACTAAGTTGTCGAACAACAAAGACTTGCTACAGAATATGTACACTGCACGGCAGGCGAACTTTCAACTCTGGCTACTTCGGAAGAGCAACTACTCGGTATATAGGCAAGAAATTGCTGACTTCCTGTGGAATTTTGAACAATGGGTAGAATACTGCCAAGCCTACGGTTTGTGTCCTAAGATTAGTTTAGACAATAATGATAAATTAGTCGAATACATGAGCGCAGACAACGGAGTGTTCTTTGCCGAATGGGAAGGCCAGGAGAGTAGCCTATATGTTGTGCAGTTGCACATAATTTACTACAATAAGTATAAGGAGGAAAACTAACATGGCAACACCTACCATCACCGGTTCGGGAGATGTTCAGCGTAAGATGCTTGCTTGCGCCATTGACGTAAGCGAAACCGAAACGCCTAGTTATTTGGTTGTTGGTTACAAGATTACTGGTTCAACCTTGGAGTTTAGTCCGGACGTTGAAAAAGGTACAGACATCAATGGACGTAACTTTAGCAGCTTGAATAAATTTGAGCCGACGCAATCTTTTGAACCGCATAGACTCACTTCTGGTGAGCTTGGTAAACTCGGTGAGATTCTGATTCAGTATTTCAGATACAACGACATGGCCAAGTTTAGCCAATTCAAGTGCATGCTAATCTATGGTTTTCTTGGAACCGCAGGTGCATATCCTGCAGATACGTATGACGCTTGTACCATTACTCCCCAGAGCCTTGGTGGAGAAATGTGGACAGAAATGCCTTTTGAAGTCACCTTTGGTGGCGAAGTTGTGCACGGCACGGCTGACAAATTGATTGACACTGTTACATTCACTGAGGAAAATGTTACAGACGTTACTGCAATCGCTATTACTGGGATTGATGCTCCGGTGCTTGGTGAAACACCTGACACCGCTGCAGTTACCGCAACCACTGGGGTTACACTTGGCACAGTTACTTGGTCACCTGCTGACGCGACATTTGAAGCCTCGACGGTTTACACCGCGAGCATTGTCTGTACTGCAGGTACTGGTTATGGATTTACATCTGGCACTGCAGTTACAGTTAACGGCAGCGCAGCCACTGAAACTCTGAACCAGAATGGCACACTCACCGTGACCTTCTCCTTCCCTGCAACTGCTGGAACCTAATTCACTAATTTAATTACAAAACAAATAAGGGAGGCTTACCCATGGCAAGCGATATTCAAAACAACAATTTAAGTTTAAACTACGACGATGGGTTTAAACAAGTCACTATCAATAATGACCCCGAACGGGTTATTCGCTGGAACCCAAACGATGCCAACTTCGTTGACAAGTTTTTAGAATTTCAAGATTGGATTGAAGGCGATTTCAAAACCAGACTCCAGGGACTCGGTATTTCAAAAGAGAAAAAGTTTGAAGAATACGACAAAGGTTCAATCACCGAACTTGGTAAAGAAATGTGCAGAAAGATTGATGATACATTCGGCAGAAACATTTCTGGTCCTGCATTCTCTGGTATTAACCCGATTAGTCCGATGTCGAACGGCAGTTTGTTGTTCGTGAATTTTATCGAAGCCCTTATGCCCATGATTGAAAACAGTATTAAGGACTTTGACAAGTCTCGCAAGAAATATACTGACGCTGCAAAAAAGATAACCAAAGCCGTCGTGGTTAAGGACAAAATTAGTTTAAAATGATTGGGTTACTTCCGAAGTCCCTTGAGGTAGATGGGGTTGAATATCCTATAAACAGTGATTTTAGAGCAGCTTTGTTGATATTTGAGGCCTATGGAGATAATAAACTTAGTCCATTCAATAAACAGTTAACGATGCTCGAGATACTATTCACCCCCATTGCAACAAGTGATAACCCAACCCCACAACCTAACGTTCCTCCGAGTACCGATGAGGCATTGCGTCAGGCTTTATGGTTTTTGGATGTTGGCAACGAGAATAGAGATAAGAGTGCCAACAACGTTAAGACCATGGACTATGCTCAAGATGAACAACTCATTTTTAGTGCAGTCAATGCAGTTTTCTCAAAAGATGTCAGAGAAGAACCATATATGCATTGGTGGACTTTCTACGGTTTGTGTCAAGCTATTGACAGCGAGAGTATGATAGCTAATATAGCCAACATACGGTACAAAAAGGCAAAAGGCAAAAAGCTCGAGAAATACGAGCAAACTTTTTATCAAGAAAACAGGCATTTGATAGACTTTACTACATCAGATTCAGATTATGAGGAAATGTTACGTCAGTTGAGGGGGTGAACGCATGGCAGCAGATGCTTCTATTGTATTTGATACGAGGCTTGACCCGTCTGGGTTTAAAAGCGGAATAGATAATATAGACAACAGCTTTATTAAGATGAGAGATACTTTGGCTGATGTAGCGTCTGCATCCGAGGATGCATTTGATAATAAGGCCCAAGATGGCCTTGATAAACTTTCCCAAAAATTGGCCAGACAATTGGAAGAACTTGAAAAAGCCCGTGCTGCAGTATCATTACTTGGAGAAGAATATGCCAAGTTGGTGAGCGGAGAGCAGCAACCCAAGTCGGTTACTAACCTGATTAAAGACCTTGGTTTGGTAAATGCAGAGATTGAAAAAGAGATTGCCAACAACAATAGATTAGTTCAATCTTTTGCAGAGGCCGGAGACGCAGTAAAGACACTCACGGAAGGCAAGCTCGGTGGGGCATTTATCGGAAATAATGTTGTTTCAAGCGTAGACGTTGCATCACAGGTTCAGCAATCATTAGGAGTTGAACTTGATGAGTCGAGTCGAAAGCTTGACGAGATGAATGCTAGAGCGAAAACATTGTCTACTAGTCTTAGCCAGGTAAAACTTGACCCATCTATTAGTCAAGAGGCAAGAGAAACAGGTACTGAACTGGAACTCGCTGCTAGCAAAGCAAATAGACTTTCAAACGAAGCCCAGAGTACCGAAGCAAAGATTAAACAGGCACTTGACGCCAAGGTACCTGACAAATGGGCTGCTTCTGTTGAGAGAGGCACTAATGCTTCGCATAGGATGGCATCTGGAATAAACGAAGTAGGTAGACACGCAAAGACATCTACCGGTATTATCGAGAAAATGGCAAAAAAGCTTGTAAGCATGGCCAAAACTATGATTGTTTTTTATCTATTCAGAAATGCAATTAGTTCAATGAGGAGCTACCTTGGTGACCTTCTTAAAACAAACGAACAATTTACAAAGAGTCTGAATACAATCAAGGTTAACCTTAAGACTGCATTTCAGCCAATATACCAAGCCATACTACCATCTTTGAATTTGCTGATGCAGGCACTTGTTAAAGCCTCGCAATACCTAGCATTATTTATTAGTATGTTGTTTGGCAAGACCTATGAAGAGTCAAAGGCCGCTGCCGAAGCCGCCAACGAAGAGGCAGAGGCACTCAAAAATGTAGGTAAAGCTGCAGACAAATCTGCAGGCTCATTACAAGCTTTTGATGAAGTGAACAAAATACAGACAGATACGAGTAGTTCAGCTACATCTTCGTCGGATGCATTTGAAGAAGCTCCTATGCCAGAGTTCAATCCGAAGTGGGTTGCGATTTTGCAGAAGGTGTCCGACGGTATCAGGGAAACTATCACTTGGATTAAGGATAATTTTGATAAGATTTTGACGGTAGTGGAGGCCATTGGCATATCAATATTGGCATGGAAAGTTGCACAAGGTTTAATTACTGCATTAAAATTTATAGCAGGCCTTGGTACTCTTTCATTAGGTTTTGTACTTCCCGCTATTGGTTCGCTAGGATTCCTTAGTGACTTGATAGAGTTTATGAAGTATTTCAATGACTTCAAGGAAAATGGCGCAACCTTCGGCAATGTGACAGGGATGATTAGTGAATTCGCTGGTATGGTTGGCGATATTCTGATTATTCTTGGAAAATCAAAAATAGGTGCAGCATTAAAACTTATTCAAGGTGTCGGAGAGATTGTAATTGCTATTGAAGATATGACTAAGAATGGGATAAATTGGGAGAACGCAATGACTTTCGTCCGAGGACTCTCTAACTTAGCCATAGGGATAGGCGTATATATAGGGATAGCCACTGGTAATTTTAGGGTTGCCGGTATTGGTGTTGCATTACAAGGGTTTTCGACTATTATAACTCAGATTAGTGAGAACTGGGAGGCAATCAAAAAGGGAGACTGGAGTGGAGTAGACAAAGCTGCAATGGTTGTTGCAGTACTTGAAGTACTTGGTGGTATTGCTTTGGCACTTGGTGCATTCTCTAAAGTGAAGGATGTTGCTGATGCAGGCAAAGCGGCTGCGGCTCTTAAACCTGTTGGTGATACTGTGGGTCAGCTATCTACGGCAACAGGGGGTTTATCTACTAAACTTACATCACTTGCAAAAAATCTTGGTATGGGAATTGTTATTATTGCAGAGGTTGCAGTTGCAGCTATTCTTATTGTTGCTGCAATTTGGGTATTGGGTAAAGGTTTAGAACAGGTTGGAATTGCTTGGGAACCCGTGATTGCAAATGCCGGAACAATCGCTATTGCAATGGGAATTGGTATTGCATTCCTCGCAGCCATTGGTGTTGTGACTGCATTACTTGGTTCTGTTGGTGCATCTCTGATTCTGAATATTGCATTAGGCACTGCGATGCTTTTACTCATAGGGGTGGCGGCAGTGTTATTCCTGGCAGAGATATGGTTGATTGGTAAAGGCCTTGACGAGATTGGCAAAGCATGGCAACCGGTGATTGACAATGGAGAGAATATTGCATTAGCTATAGGCCTTGGCACGGCATTGTTAATCGCAATCGGTGTGGTGACTGCTTTGCTCGGTGTAGCTACTGTTGCCTCTGCCGGTTTATTACCTCTTGCAATCGCACTTGGCACCGCTATTCTCCTCGAACTTGGGGTTGCTGCAGTACTATTTATTGCGGAGATTGTGATAATAGGATTGGCACTCCAAGCAATTGGGGTAGCTTGGCAACCTGTGTTGGATAATGGAGAAACAATAGCTAAAGGGATTGAACTAGGAACTGCTCTTCTCATCGGGATAGGTGTTGCTACTGCACTACTCGGTGTTGCTAGTGTAGCTTCTGTTGGGTTGTTACCTTTGGCGATTGCACTCGGTACAGCAATTCTTGTTGAATTGTCTGAGTCGTTTATCATCTTTACAGAAAATTTGGTAAAAGTTGCGGACGAACTGACGTACAAACTTTCACCGTCCCTGAGGAACCTCAACGATAGTATGCCAACTCTTTCGTCGGACTTAAAATCATTCATAGGGTTTATGGAACAGTTTGCAGGTTACATGGTAGATTATACAAAAGCCAGTGCCTCATCTAAACTGACAGCAACCATTGATACGGTAATAGGATGGTTTACAAAAGACCCTATTAAGAAACTTGCAGACGATGTAGAAAAGAACTATAACCAATTTGTTGTATTGAATGGAAAACTAAACCTCGTAATACCTGAAATGGGAAAAGCGAGAGATATGCTAAAATCGTATACGACACTGATGGATGAGATACAGACTACTACATCTGGCAAAGGTAAGATTACCCTTAGCAATGACATTTTTATAAACATGAAAGACTATGGTAAAAACTTGACATCTGGATTAGCAGAAGGAATTAAACAGAACAGTGGCCTGGTTGTTAGTTCATTTAATTCTATGTTGAACGGTATGAGCAATAGCTTGAACTCTTGGGTTACAAATTTGGTTAGTGTATTTAATCAGATTATGGCTGTGATTGCAAAGATATCAGGGAGTATGCCAAATGCAGGTAAATCTCCTGTACCGCAGGTTAACATTTCCAATACTAACATACCAAGGCTTGCACAAGGTGGCTTAATTCCTCCGAACAATCCGAGAACGGTAATGGTTGGTGATTCAAGAGAAGACGAAATCGTTTCCCCACGGTCTGCTATCCGAGAAGAGGTTATGAATGCACTTGCACAATTTGGAGGCGGTGGCGAAGAGACGACAACAATAGTTGTAAATCTTGATGGTGAGCAAATTTACAAGAATGTTATTCGTAGAACTGAACGAGATAGACGTCGTACCGGAATGTCTCCGGTAACGGTTTAAGGAGGCTATATTATGGCGTTTCAATTAAACGGAAATACACCTATAAGAATGCCGGAGTCGATTGAACCGGAACTCAATGACATCCATTCTGAAAAGACTGCGAGAAATGCATTGGGCGATATGCTTATTGATGTAATAAATGAAAAAGACAAATATGGCCTCACTTGGAAAGTTATTGACTTTGACACAGCTCATTCGATTTTGGCAATGATGCCAAAAGAAGGTTTTACCATGACGTACTACGACCCAGATAGTGGGACCGAAGTTACCAGAGATTTCTACAGAGGAAATAGAGTTTTGTCGATAGCGTATATGGATGCTTCTGGCAAACCTTTTTACAGAAGTCTACGCGTTTCAGTAATAGCTAGATAGGGGGTTGGTATAATGTATAGCGTATCTTCAGCATTCAATCTTGCGATTCACCAGCCTATTAGGGTACTAAAGTCAAAAGTGGTTGTTTCTGGTGGCAGCACTTTTGATGATAATGTTATTCAGTCGATTACAATTAAGCGTTCTGTAATTCCAGAGAATGGATTTGTATTGGGTGGAGTAAACTCTACTCAGGTGACTATTTGTTTGCTTGACCCGGATGATTCAATATCACCAGAAGATTTTACAGGAGTAGAACTCACACCACATATTGGTGTAAAACTTGCAGACGAGACTTATGAGTATATTCCTATGGGTATTTTTATTGCAGACCAACCTACAAGAAAAGAAGGCATACTGGAGATTATAGCGTTTGACAGAATGGTTTTGTTGGAAAAACCGTTTGAGAGTGCTATATCATACCCATCTACTCCTTGGGATATTTTACAAGAGATTGTGGCTGCATCTGGATTAGTTTTAGACAATACGTCAATTCTGAATGGTGATTCATATATAATGTCTGCAGTTGTTGACGTGACTATGAGACAAATGGTTGGGTATATTGCAGAGGTTGCTGGTGGATATGCAAAGATTACAAGAGACGGTAAACTAAAAATTGTCAAGTTTGAAACAGGTACTGCATTAGAAGAAATAAAACCATCCAACTACTTTGCCCCTATGGCGGTTGCTGATACTGCATTGACGATAACTGGAATTACAGTTAGGCCTACACCGTCCATTGTCGGAAAGACTTACGGAGCAACAGACAATCCTTACGTAAGCATAGGCAATCCAATTTTGAAAAGATACCCGACAGATACTATAAATAGTTTATTGAGTTCGCTGTCTACGGTCAACTATTGGCCGTTTAGTGTTGAATGGCAAGGCAACCCGGCATTAGACGAAGGTGACTACATAACTGTTCAGGATGTAAAAACCAACACAGTGAGAAATACAATATTCGGAGACGAAACATTGTCATACTCTGGTGGTCTGCGTTCTGCAATATCACTTTCTGCTCGGTCTGCACAAAAGAATGCAACAGATACACAAACGAGCATTAGCAATCAATTTAATAGTATGTCTGGTGGTATGGATGGTCGTCCGATGTTCGGCATAAATAATCACTTGATGGCAGATTTTTATGGTATAAACCCAGATTTTATCAAGAGAACTAACAATAAGGTTATTAACTCTGGTTTTGAATTACACGACGCTACTACTATGAAACCTGTTGGGTGGTCTGGTGACGGTGTTGCATCTGCCGAAGAAGCCTGGGAAGGTAGCAAGTCATTAAAACTATTGTCTGGCAATATTATGATTCAAGAGAACGGTGTTATTTTAGAAGGTAGAGATAGGATATCGTTTAGGCATAAAGGCGGAGCGGTAAATGTAAGGGTTACATCAGGCGCCACAACAGAAGAATATGTTTGGTCATCTACAACTACTGCACACTTTCCTTCGGGAACTGTGAATGCATCAGATAGCCCCACTGCAGTGAAGTTATCAGATGGCAGAGTTTTGTATATGTATGCTGCAAATTCAGGAATATATCAGGCATATATAGATTCTGTTGAGAACTTTGTATCACAAGATAATACCGTTGTAAACCCAACTCTGGTTGAGGGTAGTCTGCTATTTCCTCGTGTATTGGTATTCAATTCACCAGATGGTGATTTGTTCCATATTAGGTGTTATTGTAATAATGCAGATACTAAGGCCAGGGTTAGAATATATAAATGTTCTGTAGGCGATGGTTCAGATTGGCAGTATTATTCTGATGTATATGAGGTTGCAGGATATACCGGAAATACAGCTTATGTTGGTAGCCATCCACTTGGTATTCATTTTGAAGGTTCAAGGTGGATATTGGTGGCTCCTGGACTTTTTTATGATTCTGGTTGGCTAATGGAGTCGATAGGCATTAGTACTTCCGATAACGGAGGTTTAGCTTGGACACGCAGATACAATAACGACGGCCTTCTTGCAATGGCTTATTTGGAAATGTGCTCCAGAAATATTTCTATCAACATGGATGGTGATTTGTGTTGGACATGGTCATCGAGTGCAGGACTTGGTAGCAATGTTTACTTGACTTCTACAGATGGTACTAGTTGGACTCAGATTGTTTCATCACCTTATGCAAATACGTTATACCAATCTTTTCCTTTAATAAGTGATGGTGGTAAACAATATATTTTGAGAACCAATGATTCTCATTTATTTAGTTCGACTACTCAGCCTACTGTTTTACCTCTTACTGGAGATACTTTTGACGACTGGACTTATGTAGATACTCTTCCGGCTCTGGGGTTTGCGGCAGGCATAAATATGATATTTCAAGTATTAGGTAATACTCTTGTTGCTATGAAAGGTGGATGGGCAGGGGTTGCCACTGTACTCGGCATTACAATCCAGTTGAATAGATTACATTTGTATGACAATAGCACAGATGAGGGAACTGACGAACCTGTTGCTTGGCAAGACGGTGACTCACTTACTTACGGTCCTCAAGATTATTGGGAATATGCAACTCCACCTGCATTAGATTCTATCAGAGAACCCGAGGCATATATTACTCAAGGTTTTCACACATTCTTTTTTGAGTCGACTGCAGTTCCAATATATATTGAGTTTGAGTGTGTTGATGAAACAGACCCTTGCTATATAGATGCTGTTCAACTTGAACCCGATTTTAATGGAAAATGGCCGAGTATTTACATGCCTGGTTTAATGAGTGTTCCTGCAGAAACACATGCAGATACTCATAAAACAACAGGCAGTGACCCGATTTCACCTGATGATATAGGTGCAGAAACTCCCACTGGTGCACAAGGCAAAGTAGATTTGGCAGTCTTACCTTTTGCCGGAGGTACTGTTGGTCAGGTATTGAAAAAGGCATCAGATGATGACTTTGATTTTTCTTGGTCAAATGAGTCTGGTGGTACTGGTTCTTTCAATTTCATAGTGGAAGAACTTACCTCGGCATCTATACAGGCGGCATTAGATAGTGCTGAATTAGTTGGTGGAGGGGTGGTATTGGTACCTGCAGGTACTTATATTATAACTGAGAAAATCAAAGTACCATCCAATATAATGCTTGTTGGTGTTGGCAATGTTATTTTTATTAGGTCGGCAGCTATAGACAATATCCTTATAAACGATGCAGACGGAGTAACTGGAGGCTATCTTGCTAATAAAAATATAAAGATTGATAACATTAAATTTGATGCCAACAATACAAATTTTAGTTCTGATTCTACTTCATTGACTTTCGGCCATGCTAATAATATTATCATAAACAATTGTGAATTCTATGGGACCAATACAAGTTGGCATGATTTGGAATTGAATGGCGTTGATAATGCATTGGTAAAGGGTTGCTACTTTCATGGTTATACCGGTTCTGCAGAAATTATGCAACTCGATTTGATGAATAGTTCGTCTTGTTTCCCATGGTTTGGTCCATATGATAATACTGCATGCAAAAATATTTTGATTAGTCAATGTATTTTTGAGGGCAACAATGTAGCTAATGTAAAAGGGATAGGTAACCATACATTCACTGCTAATTACTACCCTTCATACATTAAAATTGAGAAATGTCAGTTTACTAACCTTATATATGCGATAAACCTACAAGACGTTTCACATTTCATTGTCGAAGAAAATTCATTTGTTGGGTGTAGATTTGCTGTATACTTTGAAAACAAATCGAATGTTGATACTGACTGGATTTTGCAGAATAATATCCATATTCAGACGTATGCAGGAGACAACGTTGACGATAGGTTCTTCTGCGCTCCTGTTACGGTGACATCTGCTACTAATCTTATAGGCATAAAGTTTATTGGTAATAAGATAAGCGGGTGCCACACTCACGGCATCGGTGTGACTGCAACTAATGTTATTGCAGAAGCGAATATCATAACCGGATGTGGCAAGAATGGTATTTATTTATATGGAGTAATAAATGCCATTGTGTCTGGGAACATTCTGACTGACAATGCGATATACAATGATGGAGTTGATAGGGCAGACTTGTGTGTAGGCAATAATGCTGCTACTGCATCAGCAAATGTTCTTCTGTTGAATAATAGGGTTGGTAAATTATTGATTGGTACTAACATTAATGATGTTATTGTCACAGACAATATTATTTCCGTATCGTTTGTTGACAATAGTGGTGGTACTGAGTGTACAGAAACTGATAATTTGATTGCTGGAGATTGGAGTGGAGGCGAATCTTCATACACATTACCGCAAGCAAATGAGAGTATATTGGGTGGTATTAAGGCCGCTTCAAAGGCAGATGGTGATACTCAGGTTGTTAAGATAGACCCTGCTACAGGATTGTTATATGTTCCTCCCGCAGCGGCGGCCGAGAATGGATTACCAGCTGGAGGTACTACAGGGCAGGTTCTTGGCAAAACATCCGATACTGATTACGATGTTGAATGGTTAGATGCGGCATCTGGGGGCGTTGGGGTTGCTACAGGAAATTATGGGTGGAAAAATAGCTGGGCAGGCATTCCAACTACTACAACATCTGTATATATTTCAAAAGGAGCACTTGTGATGCCATTGGCAGATATTAAAATAATGGGGATGAACCTTCCTATTGATGAGGCTGCAGGCAATACATTTAAGTTTGGCATTTATGAGGTTAACTCTAGCTATGTGCAAACTGCAATAATATTTGAAAGTGATGTTATGACATCTATTGGAAAAGCCGTATATGTGCAGAAATTTACCGAGGTAATTACTTTCCTAAGTGGTCACTATTATATTGTTGCAGCATTTACTACTACCTCTGGAGATACTTACATTGGTGCATGTTCAAGTTCGATTATATATGAGCCGTACGAAGGTGGATTTAAGGGTTTTGCTCGCTTAAATGCTTTACCATCGAACGGAGCCACGTGGGGTGTTTCGGTTATAGGCGACCCTTATGCAACTGGTTTATTGGTTGAACTTATCGAACAGACTGCGGCAATTGCATATCAGAACCCAATTGATGAGCCTCCTGCTACTCCGAATGCGATGGATGATGAGTTTTCTGGCACAACTTTGGATGCAAAATGGTCATGGATTGACCAGGGGACTGCAACAATTGAAATTGGTGGTGGCTATGCGAAAATAGGAATGTTCTCATCTGGAGACAATGAGAGAATTATAGTTCAGGCGGTACCGACTGCACCGTATACTGTTATTGGAAAGATTCGATTATATTTTCCAAATGCAAACTATTCCACCTTTGGATTAGCAATATATAATTCTGGTAATGGTAGACGTGCAGTGTTGGGAATTGGTACAACAGCAGGCAACACAAGGGCTCACTGTATTGGGTTTAATGCTGCAACAACATATGCTACAGATATACTATCAATAGCAGGATATGGTGACCCATCGGCAGTTCATTATGTCAAGATAAATGTGACAACCACAGGATTTTCTTTATACATATCCTGTGATGGAGACGAGTGGACATACATAGGGGCTGCGGCTTTTTCAACATGGATTGGGGCAATAACTCATGTTGGGATTGGTTACTTTAGGAATAATTCTGACGGTGTTGTCCATTCAGGTCGTTGTGATTGGTTTAGGGTAATATGATGGAGGAGGTAAAAAAATGATAACAGTACAATTTAAAGCCGGAGAAAAGGTCATAAAAACCAAACAAGGGTTTACCCATGATACTGGACAACAAATTACTATTCTTGGTTTGCTAAATCTGCCAGCGAATCCATTGGTTAGTTTTTATGTTGATGACCTTGAGGAGTCGAGAATTGGCACATATATTGAAGGTGTGCTTGTTTGTGACATACCAAACATTATGGTAACGCATGATGTATTCGGTGCTGCAGTTAAAGTTGTTTCAGATACGTCAACTATTACTAAATATGCAGTTGTTATTACCCAAACAAGAATAGGAAAACCTTCTGGTGCAGTGTCTGTTGATGAACAAACGTCTTTTGACCAGTTAGTGGCAATACTAAGTGGGTTGATTGCAGATGTTGAAGAATTGGAGGCTGGTATTGGAGATATTCCTTTTGCTTCTGAAACAGTTCTTGGTGGCATTATGGTTGGTGACAATCTTATAATGACTGATGGTGTATTATCTATTGATACAGAGGCATTGACCGACTATGTAGACACGGTTATACTAGGAGGTGCGTCATAATGTACGAAACTGTACTTTCTTTATTCGTCGGAATTTGTGATGCCATAAGAACAAAAGATGGTACTACAGAGACTATTCAACACCAAGACATTCCCGATAGGATAACGGCAATAAAACCGCCGAGTAACTATGGGTTGGTCACATTCACTGCGGTTGTACCAACTGCTGCAGAAATTAAAATATCATAAGGAGGTAGAATTATGGCAAAGAACGTACAGATTAACGGTGTAGATTATGCAAATGTAGCGAGTGTTAAACTTCCTTTAACAGCAAATCTTGAAACTTTTGCATTGTTCTACGACACAGACAGCGGAGACGCTGCGGCCGGGGATATTAGGACAGGCAAAAAGGCATGGGTTGATGGAGCCGAGGTTACCGGTAATGTACCAGAAAAGAGCGCTACCGATTTGTCGGCAGCAGGAAAGACTGTTACAGTTCCCGCAGGTATTTATAGTTCTGAAGCTCAAAAATCAGTTGCAGATGGTTCGGTTACACCAAACTTGACAGCATCCGGTACAGAAATAGGTGATACTGCTTCGAGTTATCCAATCACCCTCACACCAAAGGCAACCGTTGGAACTGCAGGCTATATTAGCACAATTTCAGATGGTTCAGCTGTTACTAAATATATTCAGACTGAGTCAAAGAATGCAACTCCGAGTGGTTCTGAACAGACTATTTCACCTACGGCTGGAAAACTTTTGCATAGTGTGGTTGTTGCTGCTGTATCTTTGACTGGTGATGCTGCAGTTGGCAATGTTATTTCTGGCAAGACATTTTACGGTGCAGACCTGACTAAGAGAACAGGAACATTGACTATACCTACATTGTCACTTGCTCTTGGTGTGCTGACAATATCATAAGGAGGAAATTATGGCACAAGATTTAGTTATCAATAGTGTTGGTTACAATTCGGTAACATCACTTTCAATTCCAAAATCTGGTGGTGGTAGTGCTGTGTTTCCTGATACATCAGATGCAGATGCGGTTGCTGCTGATATTGCAACAGGCAAAACTGCTTATGTCAATGGAGAGAAGATAACAGGAAGCGCTGCCGGTGGTGTTGATTCTGGTGTATCATGGGACGCAGTGAGCGGCGGAATGGTGACAGAAGTCACGATATACGGAACGAAGATTGAACTCTATGCGTTTTATCAATACACATCATTGGCAACTGTGCACATGGATACCGTCACTGAAATTAAAAAAGGTGCGTTCACCAACAACACATCATTGGCGTTGACGGCATTGCATAATGGGCTTCAGATTATAGGGGAAAATGCTTTTTATTCATGCACAGCATTGAATATTACAAAGATTCCAACAACCGTGACGACGATTGGGCCAACTGCATTTAGGGGGTGTGCGACGTTTCGCAAAATCTGGATTCCTAGTTCGGTCACAACTATCACGGCGGCAACCTATAACGTCGCGCCTTTTTACGCTTGCGACGCGGCGCTGGTGCTCTATTGCGAAGCGGCAAGCAAGCCCGCGGGATGGAGCGTAAACTGGGCTTACAGGGCAACGGGGTCCCAATTCACGGTCAACTGGGGTACAACAGAAGCCGCGTTTGACGCACTATAAACAAAAGAAGGCAGATGGAGATATGACAAACATTGATTTCAAAGAATTTTGCAAGAAGGCACTCAAAAAGCCTGTGATGTATATGTGGGGTACCTTTGGCAATCCTATCACAGAAAAACTGATTGCATACAAATCTACACAGTCACCAACGTACGCAAAACATTATTCTGCAGCATATCAAAAAGACCTTCGCGATGAAATTGATAAAGGAATTGGATGTGATTGTACTGGACTCATAAAATGGTTTTTGTGGACTGGTGGAGACATCGAAAAATTGCCAAAGTATGACAAGAATACAGACAATGCTGCATCTGGTTGGTATAACGTGGCAATAGTTCGTGGATTGATTGCCACAATGCCTGAACAAACTGGTTTAATACTTTCATATTCTGGCCATTGCGGGGTGTATGTTGGTAATGGTAATGTGATTGAATGTACTCGCGGCGAATTTGGTAATGGAGTTGTGCAGACAAAGATTACAGACAGAAAATGGGAGAAATGGTGCCAGTGCCCATATATTACTTATGTCGTAGACTATTGTATAGATGATATAAAAGTTAAGACATGTGCTGTTAGGGTAACACAAGATTGCCCGACTTATGCTACAATTAACTTAAGCCAAAAATACGGTACTGTTTATTACGAAGACGAAGTTCAACTAATTGGTGTGATTGGCAGAGTTGCTGCCATCATATATCCGACTGCTGCAACCTTAAAGATTGCATTTGTCGAAAAAGATTTTATAAGGAGAGTGTAAAGCATTATGTGGAAAAACATCTGGCAGAGGATTCAATCTCCGGTAGTCATCGGACAAATTGTGACCATCGTAGTCGGTGGGCTTGTTTTGCTGGCACCGCAGGTTGAACCTACAGCAAAAATCATTACAGGAGTAATTATGGCATTACTCAACTTATTTGCAGGGCTCAATAATCCGACAGATAAAAAAGACTTCTAGGAGGTGGTCCAAGTTCTGCAAGCAAAATGAGGGAGAACCCATGGCATATTTATAAAAAAAGACAGAAAGGTAAATATCATTATGGATATGGAACTTGTTGCGGTAATAATTAGCAGTGGCGCGATGTCTGCCATTATAGGAGGGGTTTTCGGTTGTATTCAGAACAGTCGAGGCTGGAAGAAAAAGGTTTTCGGAGTACTACAGATTATTCTATACGACCGAATAAAATATCTTTGTCGAAAGTATATAGGGGCGGGCGAGATTTCAGGCGAAGACCTTGAGGACCTAATTATTATGCACAAGAAGTACCATGATGATTTGGATGGCAATGGGTATTTCGATGAATTGATGTTGGAGGTGAAAGCCTTAAACAGAACAAAAAAAGATTAGAAAAAATAGTTGACAAGGCATTATATCTGTGATATAATAGCTATAAGAGATGAGCAAATCGTCTCAAAATTAGGAGGTAGAAACCATGACAATCAAAAATTTGACCATCAACAAACTCACCAATGCAGAGCTTGATGACTTGGGTTGCTTCGGGATTGGTATTATGCTTTATGCGGGACAATTGAAAACAATGGTTAAGGGATTCAAAACTTGTAGCCTTGACGGTAACGGAAATATCTCGTTTGAGAACGAGATGGAAGACTACAGACATGAGTTTATCAAGACGCTTGATGGATACGCATATCGTATTTACGACCAGATTAGGGGTGAATATTTCAAGCAAGTTCAACCCACCGAAGGATTGATATTTATTAGGTAAAGCCGAAACCGGGGAAACCCGGTCTGCTGAGGAATAACTTCCCAGTACTGATGAGGCAGGTTAACAAATTAGGAGGTTGAAACTATGGTATTCGCGATTTTGGTTATTGGCGGGTTGTGTTTTTGTCTTGGTATTTTATATCCATTGATAGCAATTATTGGGTATAAAATATTTGGTGGCAAGAAGTCTATTGCACAATATATCAAGACTTTGTAAAAAGCAGGAGGTAGAAACTATGGTTCATTATAAATGTCAATTTTGTGGGCAAATGCAACACTCCTCAAGCGAAGAAATGGAACAAGAAGGTTGTTTATACTGTGGCAGAATGGCAATAAAAATTGTCAAGGAACAAGACTACAAGAAGAGAATAAAACAGGAGGCAGAAACCAATGAAAATCTACGAAATAGTGGTTTGCTTAAGGTCGGGAACTAGTAGTAAGGTTGCACTTGAAATTGTTGAGCAAAATACAAAATGTCACGAAACACTTCGTTTTCTTTGTAACCCATACATAAAGACAGGGTTGTGCCACGTAAAGGCACTTCATGAAGATTCTTTATTGTGCAGCGATTCGCAAGACACCGACTATTTGGTAGAACTTCTTTTGGAGTATTTTTCAAGTTGTGGACCAGATGGTAACAGAGCTGAAAAAGAGGACTATGCAAAGACAATCTACGAATACGGCCCGGATGATGAAGACTGGAAGTGGTTCGTTGAATTGGTTGCAACACACGGTAATAGTTCTGCATTTGGTGTAGGTCCACAAACATTAAGAAAGGCCGGCATTAATGTTCCTAGTTTTGGATGCCAATTGGGTGTTAAACTGCAAGATGTTGGTTCTGATTCTTGGCTTTGTACCAACGGCTACAGACAACATCATTGGAGAATTACGGAGAAGATAGACGGAACTCGCAGATTGTTTATCAAGAATAAAGGCAAGGTTGAGGCATATAGTAGGAGTGGTAAAAAAGACGATAAACTCAAACACATTACGGATTGGTTTGAGTCGAAAACAATTCCAGACAATAGGATTTACGATTGCGAATTAGTTGATGGTGATATGTATGACAACTGGAAAGAGGGTTACCAATCTTTTGAATTAAGAGCCAAGTCGATTGGTAAGGCCGCCAGAAAATCGAGCGACAACACATCGTTGATTGCAATATGTTTTGATTATTATGACTTTGAAAAACCACATGACAACACAGTCATTCGTACTATTGAACTCAAGAGGATATTCAGAGAAAACCAACAGGATGGTCCAGTTCGACTTGTTAAGATATTTGGCAAGATGGATGGGTACGAGCGAGACAAACTGGATAGCACGCTCAAAACTGTGCTAGACCGCGGCGGAGAAGGCTTAATGCTTCAAGAACTTGGCAGTTCGTACGTTTTTGAGAGAACTCCAAACCTTATAAAAGTTAAACGACTGGAAGACTACACGGGAAAAATAGTTAAAGTCGTACCGGGAAGAATAGGAACGAGATTGGAAAATCTTATGTCTGCAATCCTTTGCGAAGTAGACGGTTGCGATAGTATGGTTTATGTCGGCACAGGACTTAGCGATTATGATAGAGAATTATTTGCTAAGTATGCTGACGAACTTATCGGAGCTAAGGTTGAAATAGAGGCATTTTCCAAAACAATAAACAAAGACGGAAAAACATCATTGTGCTTTCCAGTGTTTAAGAGATGCCACCATAAAATATTTAAGGAGAGCTGAAATGGAGAACAAAACATATTCTATCGGAGACACGCTGGCAGTTATGCGTGGTAAGAAGGCAGTATCATGCCAAGTTATTGAAAAAGGGATTGGCGAAACGAAGAATGGAACTACCATTACGTTTCAAGATGAACAGGTTATTTGGAGATTGGGGGCTAACAAGAAGTGGCCAAACTTTGTACACCAAGCATTCAGGGGAGAACTAGCCGAAAGGAATGATAACAATGCCGGAACAAAAACCTAAAAAATTAGTTGGGTTCAGTGCAGAAAAAATATCAGAACGAGTTGCCAAAGAAGCTATTTTGATGGCATACGAATGTGAGAAGATTTCTGGACAAGAATTACTTAAGGCCGATGAATACAAAAACAAAGCATATAAGTACCTCACAAACAAAAACCTGAAACACCTCGATGTAGAGGCTGCAGATAAAACTATAAGATTTCAGTCTGCAGAGAGAACTAACGTAACATATTTCCTTGATAAACTAAAGCAATCTTTGAGTATGCCTGTTCTACGTGAAGTTGTCATGAAGAAATACGAAGTCAAGGATATCGAGTTGCTCAAGGCTACAATGCAAAAATACAATGTTCCAGCAGATATTCTGAAAGATTGCTTGTCGATAACAGAAACTGTTGACAGAACAAGAATGGATGAATTATTTAAAGCCGGACATATTACTATTGAACAACTGGAAGGTTGTTACAAACTGTCTACGAGCACATCATTAACATTAAAGGAGCTAGATAATAAATAGGAGGCAGTAGCCATGACTGATTATAATTCACCAGTGTTTATGGCAAAGGTTCTTGATGCATATAATATAGACTTTACGCAAAACAAGGTTGTTTGTCCTTTTCATGGTGACGTAAACCCCAGTATGAGTATTGACTTGGCAAAAAGCAGAGTATATTGTTTTGGGTGTCAAAAATCATATAGTGCTACACAATTCATAGAGGCTGCCGAACCAAAGATGAATAGACTACAAGTTTACAAGCGTATGGCAGAGATAGAAAACGGCATCAAGATTGACCTTAAACCACAACATATCAGAAACAATAGTGATTGTGATTTCGTACAGTTGAGAATACAAGCAGAAGATTACTACTATAATCTACCAAAAACTGATTGGGCACATGGTGAGTGGACAGAAGAGCTTGACTATATGACCAAACGTGGTTTTACTACAGAGATTCTGAATAAATGTGGAGCTAAACTAAACTACAATGGCTGGTACCCGATTATTTTTCCTATAATGGATAATGGAAAATTTAAAGGTTGGGTTTGTAGAACTACCAGAAAAGATATAGAGGCAAAAAGAAAGTACCTATACAATACTGGGTTCAGACGTTCTACGTGCGTGTGCGGGCGATACAACAGGGACAACCAGCTAATCGTAGTCGAGGGGTATATGGATATGCTTAAACTAAGGCAAGCAGGACTGACAAATGTTGTTGCATTGCTTGGTTGGAAGGCTAGTCAAGAGCAGGTTCAGATGATTAAAACTGTAGGCATTAAACACATTATTTCTGCATTGGACAATGACGAGAGTGGAATTAAGGGCGATGCACATTTACGGACTTTAGGATTCGATTCAGTAGTGCGATGGCAGTTTGGTGCAGGCCATAAAGACCCTGGTGACCAGACAGCTAGCGAAATAAAAAATATTTATAAAAAACTAAAAATAAGTGTTGACAAAGCAAATCGGATGTGATATAATTGATATAGAGATTGAGGATTGCACTCAATCTACTACGTAGGAGGTAGAAACCATGAAAATTTACAAACAAGCTGTCATCGAGCTGGACTTTCCAGAACGTCCAGAACTTCATTCCATTGTTACCTTTACCTTGACGGACTCAAAAGCGTTTCAGTACGGAAACCAGACTATCTTGCTGGTTGACCAGGTTTGCGAAATGCCGGATTTTAATGAACAGAAAGCAATCGACACGCGGTATTCGGACATTAGCAATTTTGATAAACTGTGCTTGGATTGGTTGAAACACGAAAAGCTCAAGCACACGGCCAAAGTTCTGATTAGCTCCAAAAAGCTCTGGTAAAATCGAATAAGCAAAGCCGAAACTGGGGGTAACCCCAGTCTACTGGATATATACCAGTACTGATGAGGCAGAAAACAGGAGGTTGAAACTATGACACATGCAGTAGGAACTAGGACAAGCGTTCGTGGTAACATGAGGGTTTATCTGGCAATAAAAAAACAAATTGACACATTGAGATACCTTGGTATTAAGCTGGGGAAAACCTGGTTTATACATATTTATTTTAAGGGAGGCTACCTACTATGGCAGTTAAAGTCGGGTTGCTGAGTGCAATCAAAAAAGACGTCGAGAAAACTGGTTCTAGCAGAGGCAAATTCTTCTATGTCAAGAGCGGAGCTAAAGCGAGAATTCGTTTCTTGGAGGACATGGACAACGGCAGGGTTGTGCATATGCATGACAGATGGGACCCTCAACTGAAGGTACCGTGTGAGAAGAACCGAGACGAAGACGCAGAATGCCGTTATTGCGGCGTTGAAGGAGTTAGAAACAGAGATACCTATGCATGGTCGGTATGGGACTATGATGCGAACGAAGTCAAGATATTCATGTACCCGGCTAATCAGTGTACACCGGTACCTGGATTGGTTGCATTGTACGAGACGTACGGCACTATCATTGACAGAGACTTCAGTGTTTCGCGGTCTGGGAATGGTACGGCTACATCGTATAGCCTGATACCGCTTGACAAGACAAAATTCAGAAACGAAAACGCCAAACCGTTTACTGACAAACTGTTTTGGAAGGCAATCAACGACGGCTATCCCGCACCTGATGGCGAAAAGGCCGAGGTTGAGGATGATGAAGATGAAAAACCTGCAAAGGTAAAACCGGCTCCTGATAAAACCGAAAAGGTTCTCGCAGATGCCGAGGAAACCAGCTACGAAGATATGACTCCGAAGGAATTATATTCGTTGTGCAAGGTTCGTGACATCTTAGTAAAGACTCAGATGGAGGCAGAGTACTACATCAAAAAGCTTGAGAAATATGACCTTGAACACGGTGACGATGAGTTCTGGGGAGACGACGAATAGCAATATTCGATTTGAAAAACAAGAAAGGCAGATGACCTATGGCAACAGAATTGAAAATCATTATGGAAAAGAAACCGGAGAATGCAAAGGAGCTAGGTGAACTGATTACTAAGATTACCAATCAGTTTATCAAAGAGTACGGAGACGAAAAATCGCACAATGACAACTTGTTCGTTTTGTGCGGTTGTCAGAATGGAGATACTATTGAAGATGGCAATAATGTGGCCACACCTATGGATATAGCGCAGATTATGTTTTGTAAACATGGTGTGGCAATTGATGTTTTGCTTCAGTGTATCGGTGCATGGAGAAAAACATCACCTATGTTGTATCTGGACTTTTTGGCTAAGCTCTTTTCTTTTCTTGATAAAGAAACCTCGACAGAAGAAAAAATGTTTTCTGCGATTTTGAGAGGTGACGACAAGAGAGGAATATCGGAGCTTATTGATAATTTGCTGGAAGGAAAGTAACCCAATGAAAGGTTTATTTGCGAGACAGAAAGTATTTCAGAGCAAGGTTTCGCATAAACCATTGCCGATTGACAGCTCACCGGATTTTTCATATCATATGTGTTTAATGATAGAAGAACTCGGTGAGCTGGCCAAAACCGACAAACGGTGGAGAGCATCGGATGGTTTAGAGACTAAACCGAGTGGCAACAAACTTGATGAAATTGCTGATGTTTTCATTGTGGCTATGAATTTGGCAATGTATAGTGGTTACGAATATGAAGACGTTGTGCAGGCTATCACTAATAAGATTTCAAAAAACGAAGGGAGACTACCTAAGTGATTGATATGGAGGAAGAAATTAAGTACGATTTCTACTTTGCTAGCCCGTTTTTTAATGAGGAACAGGTTGAACGGGAAGAAGCGTTGAAGAAGATACTCAGAGATAAAGGCTACGTTGTCTTCAGTCCGAAAGAGGCAGTTTTCTTGAAGCCAGATGCATCACAGGAGGAACAAGCAGAGTGTTTCGCCAATAATCTTGACGGAATTATGATGTCGAAAGCTGTATTTGCAATTACCAATGGTAAAGACATGGGTACTATATGGGAGGCAGGCTTTGCTTATGGTATAGGCAAGCAGATTGTTTACTTTTGTGAAGGCCTTCCAACTGGTGCCCAATTCAATTTAATGCTCGCTCGTTCGGCATCCAGTGTATTTACTTCAAGGGACGACGTTATTGCTGCAAAGGATGTTCTTGAAAAAACTTGGTATAAGGGGCTAATTGAATGAATACAGTAAAATCAGATTACCAACTTTCGGACATAGGCAGAAAAATATATGAGGTGTTTGGTGAACCGATAGTTGGACTATCAGGAATAACACGGTTTAGTAGAAGACTCAAGGTTAGAGATGAGAACGTAGCAGAGCACATGTGGTATGTTTCATTCATAACATTGCAATTGTGCAAGATTTTGTGTGTCAATGATAATGTTACTAATCTTGCATTAAAATATGCAATATGTCATGACGTTCCAGAACTAGTTCTTGACGATGTGAACCATGACGTAAAGGAGAGATTTCCAGGGATTAGGCAGTCGCTTGAAGGCGAAGAAGAGGTTTTGTTTGGTATGTTGGGTGAAGATATTAAGGCAACCCACATTCCTACAGACAGCAGAAACCACAAGATTGCAAAACTAATCGTTGACCTTGCTGACGTACATTCGGTTGCTATGTATATGTTTTCTGAAATAAACTTAGGAAATATGTATTTTAGCAACGAATACGGAGAACCAATAGCGAGGATAAAAGAGTTGGAGAATGAACTATGGAGGGTTTTGGATTATGGCAGTGAAGCTGACAAAGACATCCTATGGTGAAAAACCAGAAACAAGATTTGTTAACAACCTTTATGCGATTAAAGTTAGGTTAACAGATAGCCAAGCTTTTGCAAGACTACTTTCATATTTGCCAGATTTTGTTAGGGCAACTTATAGCGAGAGTCCCAATGCACAGTTTTCTGATATTGAACGTCTTGCTATTGTTAGAGACGTTTTCATGGGTAGGAGTTTACCCACTTCGCAAGAGACGATAGGTCTGACTTTTGTGATTGACGGCATAGACCTAACGACTGTGACACATCTTATTAGGCATAGGCAAGGTAGTTATTCTGCCGACTGCAGTGCCGAAAAGTGGTGGCATAAAAAAGATGCTTTGGTACCAAGCTCAATCGGTAATTCACCCGAGCTGTATGAAAGGTACCAGAAAATTATAAGAGAGTCGAAACAGTTGTATTGTGACATGATTGATACCGGTGACATATCCATTATGGATGCAAGGTTTATTCTGCCTCGTTGTTTGTCGACATATTACTTTGCACATTTTCCTTTGAATGCAGCGATAGCATTTATTAAACAAAGGGTCGACCGGCAGATTCAACCTGAGTCTGATAACATTATTGCATACCAGATGTATATTGAGTTGCTTAAGGCATATCCTTTAGCAAATGGTTTAATAAACATCGATGCCCAAGATAAACTGTACCTGTTATTAAAAGAGAAACAAGGGCCGATGTTTAAACCTGAACCGAAGAACGATGTATGGGAGCACAATGACGAAGACTTTTTGTACCCCAAACTACGTTCAGAAATGAAAGGTACTGGACCGAGAAAAAGTGAGTTTGATACACTCTACAAGTTTTATTCAGATGAGATAAAAGAGATAGAGTGGTACAACTCAGAGTGGCTCAAAAAGAACTATGGAATTACTTTTGAGGAACTCGATAAATTGGAGGTGCCGCTCAGATGATGATAGTTTTTGAAGGTTTTGACAAGAGTGGCAAAACATCCATTATCAAGGAGTTTAATAAAGCTACAAATTACGAACACGTAGTTTTTGACAGAGGACCTTGGAGTTGCATGTTTTTTGACAAAGTTATTCGTGGTGACAATTATATGTATTGTGTTCATCAGCAAAATGCTAAAATATTATCGCTCAGCATAGAGTTGATAGTATTTTGTATGTGTCAAAAAGAACTTGCAATTGAGAGATTGTCAAATGCAGACGAAGACATTCCTACATACTTTGATGATTACGAGAAAAATTTATCAACCTATATGGAGTTGCTTGAAAAAAACCATTATGGAACCGATGTTTTGTTTTTGCCAACCGATTGCACCACAATTAAAGGCAGCGTAGAACACATATTGAACTACATCAATGCTAAGAAGGCGGCGAATAAGGATGGGGTACTTTGACCTACACAGGCATACTGAGTTTTCATCTTTTGATGGTTTTGGAAAATCATCCGAACTCGCAATAATCGCCAAAAACCTTGGGCAGACTGCACTTGGTATTTCAGACCATGGCAATACCCACGGATTGGTTAAGCATTGGCAGGAGTGTTTGAAGAATGACATTAAGCCAATTCTTGGTGTTGAAAGCTATTTTATGCCAAAGTATCAGGAGAAACACAGGGGCTGGCATTTGTGTATGTTTGCTAAAAACATTGCCGGTTATGAGAACTTGAATAGAGTTCAAACATTAGGAGATGCTAGAAAGTACTACAATCCAATTATTTTGTTTGATGACATAGCTGAAAATCATGATGGGTTGATAATATCTACGGCTTGCGTTGGTTCATTCTGGGGAGATGCAGTAAAACATAAACGTACTGATGCTGCGGTAAGGTTGCTTTCAATGTTCAAAGAATTGCTAGGCGATGATTTCTATGTTGAGATACAACCTTATACTATTTCTGTGAATGGTTTGCAAGAATATGTAAATACTACTATGGAACGTATAGCAAAAGAACTTGGTATTCGTTGTATACTGACATCAGATAGTCACAGAGGCCTAAGGGATGATTTCCCTTCGTACCTTAAACTGCATGAAATAGCCGGACATGATTTGGAAGATATAACTAAAACATACAAACATCGTTATATGCCATCCGAATCAGAAATAATCCAAAGGTACGTTAAGATGCACGGTAACAAAGTGTTGGCCGAGGAATACGTTGAGAATATAGGAATACTTGAGGCTTCGGTTGATAAAGATATTCTTGGACAACTTTCGCTTGGCATGCCAGAGTTTGATAAAGAAAAGAGTAGCAAAGAACTACTTCGTAGTATGGCAGTTAAAGGTTTAAAAGAAAAAGGCAAATGGAACGAGGAATACAAAGCTCGATTAAAATGCGAGATGGAAATTATTGAGTACCATGGCTTTAGTGATTATTTCCTTATGGTCAGAGATTATACCACTTATGCAAAGACACATGGAATAGCAGTTGGCCCGGGCAGAGGTTCTGCTTGTAATTGCTTAGTCTCTTGGGCAGTGGGAGTTACAGATGTAGACCCAATAAAATTTGGACTGGATTACCACAGATTCATCAGAAAAGACAAAAAGAAAATGCCAGATATTGACCTTGACTTTCAAACGAGCAGGCGAGAAGAGGTTATCGAATATCTTGTCGGTAAATATAAAGATAATAGTGCACAGATTGTGAGCTATGGGTTGTATAAACCAGACAATTTAATCAATGACCTTGCAAAGGTATGCGGACTCAATTCAACCGGTGATATTCCAGACGAAATTAAGCAAGACAGAAAGCAGAAGATTGATGAAATTAAACAGTACCTTCACCAATTTACAAACGACCAGGCCGGTACTATTGATACTGAAACTTTGTTTAAGAACAAGAAGACTGCAGACTACAATAGCAATTATGATGATATTATAACCCACTATACAAAGTTGTTCAGAAAAGTTAGGTATGTTGGAACTCACGCTGCGGGTGTGGCAGTTGTATCATCGAATATTTTGCAATACAGTGCATTAAAAACAAAGGACGATAAAGGCAGAAATAAACGGTATATTGCCTATGACCTTGTTGATGCAGAGTCCATAAACATTATGAAATTTGACATACTCGGGCTAAACACAATGGAGTCGTTATCTCAATTAAGGGAACTATCAGGCAATCCACCCGATGTAGACGTAATGCTTTCAGATGATGAGATATGGAACAGATTCAGGATTGGAGACACTGACGGAATATTTCAACTTGAAAGTCCTACGGCAAAGGCAATTTTACAATCTATTAAACCAGACAATTTCGATGATTTATCTGCATGCAGTTCTATTAACAGACCTGGTCCATTATCGTTGAAAACTCACGAGAAATATGCAGAGAACAAAGAGAAGGCAAAACAAGGTTTAATCACTTTTGATGGACCGTATACTCGGTTTTTGAAAGACACTTATGGTACCATGATTTATCAAGAGCAGGTTCAACTGATAGCAACTGAGGTTGGAGGGATGAAATGGGAAGATGCAGACAAGATTATTAAACTTGGTTCTGGAGGTGCTAAAACTACAGCGGCTATCCAATACCAGAAACAACTTAAGGCTTACGAAGAAGAGTTTTGCAAGAACGCCAAGAAGTTCGGTATTGGTCGAGAAGAGGGTGGGCATTTGTTTAACGAGTTTTTTAACTATTCATTCAACAAAGGCCACAGTACTGGGTACAGTTTAATAAGCTTGGAAGAAATGTGGCATAAGGTTCATCATCCACTTGAGTTCTGGACAGTAAAAATAAAGAATGCTGGCAGAGAGGACCAAGTCAGAACTTTCCTCGAAAGGGCAGTTGTTGATGGTTGTGTAATACTTTTGCCAAATGTAAACTATAGCAAATTCTATTCTATCAGATATATAGAAGGCGAACCCGGATTGCAGCAGGGTTACAGAGGGATAAAGAACGTTGGTGATAAAGCCTCGGAATACATAAGCGAAGAGAGGCAGAAAAATGGACCGTTTCATTCAATAGAAGAATTTACTGAGAGGTGTAAAAGCCGATGCGTTACATCAAGAGTTATCAGTGCATTGCTTGAGAACGGAGCATTGGACTTTGACAAAAAGAACTATATACAGAGGGTAAAGCAATACAACAGAACTTTGTATATGAAGGCATTAAACAGTCGTGGTAATAATTAAGGAGGGAAGACTCATGGCAAATAAACCGCAGGATGACCCAGAGGAAATAAAACGCAGACTGATGAAAGTGTCATCAGAAATAAACAAGAACCAGGGTGATGGCACAGTTTACTCACTTGGTAAAACAGACCAGCTCAAGATAAGAAGGTGGAGTACTGGAATAGCTGACCTTGACAATATTACAGGAGGTGGTATGCCTTGCGGAAGGGTTGTTGAGATTTTTGGTGGAGAAGGTGCTGGTAAAACTACACTATGCTACCACCTAATGGCAAGAAATATCTACGCAGTTGATATTCCAATAGAGGGAACATTTGACCCGGTTCGTGCGAGGGTTTTTGGAAACACAACATCCAATCTTCTCATTTGTCGAGCAAAGTATGGTGAAGAGGCTATGTCTGCGATGTCTCAATATATCAAAACTGGTGTGCCGTTGATTTGCCTCGATAGTCTACCATCGTGCATACCAAAAGAGGATATAGAGAAGATGGCCAAGGCAATAAAATCTGGCGAGCCTTTTGACCCACGTATGGGTGGAATACCGAGACTCATGGGAAAATACTTGCATGACCTGACTGTTCAGGCTGAACAATATGATACCACACTTATTTTCGTCAACCAGATAAGAGATAAAATGAATGCTATGATGTTTGGTGAGAAAACAGATACACCAGGTGGCCATCTACTTAGGCATATGTACTCATTGAGAATACAGGTTGCAAGAAAATGTTGGATTGAGGTACCAAACAAAAATCCAAGTGTTACATCAGAAACAGAAAAGGTTGGCATGGTTATGAAATGCAAAGTCATTAAAAGTAAGGTATGCAATCCGATGGGCGAATGCGAAATTCCATTATTTTTCGACAGAGGTTTCGTATCATGGAATGATGTTGAGGATATAAGAAAAGAATTGATGCTAGCGAACAAAGAAAAATATTGATAAACAGGAGGCGTTGACCATGAGCAGCATATCACAGGCCATACGAGAGGAGGCATCAACCAAGCACATTCCGATTCAGGACAACCGTTCAAAGAAGGTTTATGAGTTATTCGATGGCTTGTACCGGTTGTCCCCAGTCAACGAATTAGAATTAGAGTTTGAGCGGCAATTGTTTACGAGGGGTACTGGGTCATCCAGAGTGGGACTGCATACCTCGGCAATAATTGATTCAGAAAAGCATTATTGTTGTCGGGAGCAGGTACTATCTTTATTGTATGAACCAAGGAACATGCAAAAAGATTTACCTACACCGACTTTACGCATCTTTGAAGAAGGTAACTATATTCATAGGAAATGGCAAAGATTATTTCTGCGAGGTAAACTTGCAAATGTAAAAGACCTTGACGTTACCTGCTTTAACAAACAATATATGCTCGGCTTTAGCCCCGATGCAATCATAGAAATAAAAGGTAGAAAATTCATCGTCGAAGTTAAGAGTATGAATGAATTTGCATATAAGAGAGTAGATAGGCATTTGTCTGGTGAGAAACAATGTCGCATGTATATGTTTTTATCTGGTATAGAACACGGCATAGTTTTGATGGAAAACAAAAACAACCAGGACTTTAAGATTACCATGCTCGAGCATGACGAAAGTCTTATTGGTGATTACATAAGCAGACTTGAGGAGGTGGTTGGTTATTATGAGACTAAATGCGTGCCAGAAAGGCACGAAGGTTGCAAAACTAGCTTATCGAAAAGGTGCCTTGACTGTCCGATGTCGGCAGCATGCTGGGGCACGAAGGAAGAAAGGCAGTTGCTAAGATTGCCTATTTAAGGAGTTGATATGATGAGAAAAGTGTACGACTTAATTGTTACAGGGAAAAACAAAACTTGGGGCTTGACAACAGAAATGGATGAGGAGTCTGCTGCAGATTGGCAAGCCGACGGAGTTGATTTATGTGAGGCTACGTGTGCAATTCCCGAATGGGTGAACGATTTGTACCTCACAAGAATTTGGTCATGGTTGCAGCATCACGGCTTTCTGCCGATATGAAAGGAGGAATAGTCCGTAATTTTGATGTTGAAAAGGGAGTGGTAAATAATGCCTGCAACTAAAAACATAGAGGGGATATGTGGTAAACTCATAAACGACCAATATCAATATCGAACTTTATGTTTAGGTATAGACCAGGCCTACGGAGATACTGGGATTGCATTGGCCGGTATTGACCGCAAAGGTAACATTGACATAATAACTTGTGGAAGTGTAGCACCTTTGCCAAACCAACTTAAAGTAGAATATAGGGCATCTGTATGCCAAGCAATACAAAGGATAGTCAAAAAGTATAGATGTTACGGTGACGAGTTTTTTGCAGTATGCGAGTCCGTTAGGGTGCATACGGAAGGTGCAGTAAGCATTAGGAACCACTTGAACTGGGGAGCATTGCAAGGTAGCATGCACGACTGTTTATATAATTTACATGGAATAACATTACGTACAGTAGATACTCGAGCCTGGAAGTCAGCAGTGGTTGGTACATCAAAGCCTGCATTAAAAGCACCAAGAGGGGTAGACCCGAAAAAGTGGCCAACAATACAATGCATTATGTATAAGTATGATATTTCAAAACAAAAGCTAACAAAGGTAATGACTCCTCGCAGCAAGAGCTATACGTGGGTAGATGAGAATGGCAACAAATGTACGTACAACAGCGACATTTCTGACGCTTGCGGTATAGCAATATACGGACTAGTACGCCCGCTAAACAAACTGCAGATGGCACCGTAAAATAATTATAAAAACTTTTGTAAAATCTATTTACTTTTAGCAGAGGATGTGATACAATAGTAATAGAGACCAGCTATAGCTATATATACTAGCTATAAGGAGGAGATTTTATGGCAACACTAAAACATTTCGACGAAAAGACTAAAACACTAACCCTTGAGTTCAGCAACATTAATTCTCTCGTCGAATACACAGAACAACCTATTAACGAGTGCTTTGCAGGCAGAGAATTATCAAGCGAACGCGAAGGCGACTGGTCAGGTACCAAAACGTACGAAGAGGCTATCAAGTTCCTTAAGTTTGGTTGGGAAGCAGAGAGCGAAAAACTTTCTGGAAAACTCAAAATCGCAAAGATGAACCAACCTATTACTTCTCGTAGAAAGGTGTACCAAAGCGTTACAGGTTATACGCCTATAGTTCCTAACTACCTGATGGGAATACCTACAAACATGCTCGACAGCAGACTGACCACAATCAAAAAGAAGGTTGTTACTTTAAACAAAGACATCAGCTACAGCGCTTGGTATTCAGAAAATGCGATTGAAGACAACAGCGTTAAGGCATTTCAGATTGTGCAGGCTCTTGAGGCCAACGGTACTAGGTGCAACCTGAACATCGTATGGGGAGACGATTTGTATTCAGCAGTTAACGTTAAGCGGATACTGCTTAAGGTGCGGGTGAAGAACTCAAGCGAGCGTATGAACATTAGCAAAACATCATTCCCAATGGTTAACCCGGGTATGCTGAGACGGATTCTTTTTCGGGTACTCGAAACGATACCTGAGCTTAAAAGAGAGGACTCTGGAATATGCTGCGGCTACGGCAGACCGACTGAAAGCAAAGACCTTAAGTCTCTCGTCGAAAAGCAGAGCCAATATTATCTGAATAGAGATATAGCTAACCCGATAGACGCTGCAAAAGATTTTTCAAGAAAGTTGTAAAATATAGTTGACAAAGTACTCCAGATATGATACAATAGCTACATAGAGACCAACCATGCGTTCTCAAAAATTTAGGAGGTTGACACCATGACTATCACACATTCCAAACTCACATCGGACAAATCAAACGTTACCTTACCTGAACTCCAAGGCAGCGCAAAACAAATTCATTGGGCAGAGTCAATTCGCAGATACTTTCTGATGAACCTGACCAACTTTGAGGACAGCGGATTCAACACAAGAGATACGAAGAATTTTGTCGATGCAATCCAGACGATGCTTGCTAACAATCCTCTTGCTAAGACTTGGATTGAAAAATACCAGGGTTGCATACCGGAAAAGGCAATTACTACAGTTCTTGAATATTATCGCGAAACCAAAACTGAGGCTGAAGTGATTATCGAAACTACATGCAAAAAGGGAATTGTTTCTGAGTTATTGATGGCCAAGAAAAATGGCGAGGGAATTTGCGAGGTTACATACAAGAACAACAACAACGGGAAAGTTACAACTAGTATCAGAAAACAAAATAAGGTTAGTTCTTTTCCAGGGGAAATACTCGTAAACGTAAACACTGACGTTTTTGCATTCATATACAATGGCAACCTCGCTGACAATATCCATTGGGTAGGAAATTACAAACAAAATATCTGGTCGGAAAATATTACCGAAGAACAGAAAGCGGTTCTTGGCGACCAAGAGAAATTACCGGCACTTGAAGAAACCCAGGGTGAGATATACCACGAGACATTTTCAAAAATTCTTGCATGCGTACAATCTGACATTCCAGTGTACCTGGTTGGACCTGCAGGTTCTGGTAAAAACCATACACTTGAACAGATTGCTAAGAAGCTCAACCTGAAGTTCTTTTTCACCAATAGCATTCAGCAAGAACATAAGCTGACTGGATTCATTGACGCTGGTGGTACCTATCACGAAACAGAGTTCTACAAAGCGTTTACAAACGGTGGATTATTCTTCTTGGACGAGATGGACGCTAGCATTCCTGAAGTTCTGGTTCTACTCAATGCTGCTATTGCAAATGGTTACTTTGAATTTCCTAACGGACGCGCAGAAGCTCACATCGATTTTAGAGTGGTGGCTGCCGGAAATACCATGGGTAGTGGAGCAGACGAACAATACACCGGAAGATTGGTACTTGACCAAGCAACACTTGACAGATTCTGCGTAATCGAGTTTGACTACGACATCAGAATTGAGATGAAGCTCGCAAACAATAACATCGAACTGGTTACTTTCGTACGGGACTTGAGGGTTCAATCGAACAGACTCGGCATCAGAACCACCTATTCATATAGATGCATAATGTCGGCTACGAAGCTCGATGGACTTTTGAGTATTGACGAAATCATGAAGATTGCAATAGTAAAGGGAATTGATAAAGACACACTTAAAACATACAAAGCTGACGAAACAAACAGATACGGAAAAGCTCTGGCTAAACTCCAGAGAGTTTCGTAGGGAGGAGAATTAAAATGAGTGAAAACAATAATTGCAATCACAAATTTATGACATTTGGAATTGATGGTGGCGAAATGACAGACAAAAGCAAGCTGTGGCAAACCAATGAGTATACACACCATGCCGAACACTCTCAATGGGACGGTAGGAAATACTTTACGCTATGCGACCATAAAGGTGTTGTGATATTGCCACACATATACGATTCAAAACGTGAAACCATTGACATGATTGTAGATGCTCACAATAAATGCTTTGCCGAGCCCTCCAACCCTCCCCTGACCGAAGAACAAATCAGGGCGATGGTGGGGATGCCGGTGTGGGTTGAGTTTGATGAACCAAAAGAGCGTGGGTATAAGGTGATTTATGCCATAAAGGACTATACTGATTCAGACGAAAAAGACCACGATGTACACTATATCACCGTGAAATTCACAGACTGTTGCGTCGCTGATATTTGCGACATAAACCATCCGTATTTTACAGACAGAATCTACGCCCACGAACCGGAGGCAACCAATGAGTAAGATTGCATTATTGCTTGGTTTAGGGTTGTGTAATGGCGGTGCTCAAACATTAGCAAATGAGTGGAGTATAACACTTTCAGAGATTGGTATTGAACATAAGGTTTTCTATTATTCAGGGAAGGCATATGGAAATGAATGCAACAGTGGGAGAATTGCAGAACATTTTGTTGAGTTTGATAATTTTGTCGAATTAAAAAAAGAGATAGAACAATACGATGTGTGCTTTGTTTTTAGTACACCACTTATTAACGACAAAAACCATCAAGATTTTGTTGATATGTTTATCGGACTCAATACCTATAAAATTGTATGCATAATTGATAGGAATAGAAACCCATTAAAATTAAAACGGTGGAGCGAAGACGTTGTTAAGTCTGCAGACATTGTTTTTCATATAAGTGGAGAAGAACATAGTGGTTATAAATATATAGCCGAATGCAACAAAAATACTTTTCATGCAGACTTGAACTTGTATAATTGGTTGCCTTTTGAAAATATAGCTTTTGCAGACAAAAGGGGCTACATGAAAATTTCATTTATTGGTCGCTATGTGGCACTTAAAGGGTATAAACAACTCATTAAAAATTATGATATGCTCCCAAAGAAATTTGCATATACCATTGAAGGTGGTTACTTTAAGTATCAAGAGCCAAACAGCATTTCATCTACTATAGGTATTTTAGCAGACATATGCAAAGATATTAAAACAAAAGAGCTAAAAGACGGCATTGTTATTCATTCAGACTACAGTAAGTATTATGAAGATATTCTACAAAGAGGACTAATACATTTATATCCAAAGTATAAAAGAGAAGAAATGTTTGGTAGGGTAGCAACATCGCTTTTTACGATTTATCCATATTGCAAAAAGCCAGGAATGTTTAGGGGTGCGATTGAATATACCGTTTTGGAGTCCATTCAGTTCGGTACTCCATGTATCTTGTCGAATGATTATGGTATTGATTGTTATGTAAATGGCGTTCCTCTAATCGAACAAGATTGCGGCTTAATATTTTATGATAGCTTTACAGAATTGGATGATAAGATTCGTGAGTACTGCAGGAACTACGACAAGAACGTTGCTAAGATGCAGAAATGGTTTAGCGAGAATTATACTGCAAAAGAGAAATTGAAGAAAGTATTGCAAATAATCAGAAAAGAAAAGGTTGACAAATAACTTAGTTTTTGATATAATGGTACTATGAGAAGGCGATTGGGGTTGGTAGTTGCTTATGAAAAGGTCTGGTAGGTTTTATCGAAAGAATGAAAGTGAGGTTATGAAACAACTTGGTTTTCAACCAACACCAAACAGCGGCTCAGGGTGGATATTCAAAGAGGATGGACAAACCGAACATACTATTGCTCAGCTAAAATCGTCTGATGCCGAAAGTATTCGGGTAGGTTTATCAGATATTCACAAACTCGAAGAAAATGCGATTATATCGCACAAGAACCCTGTATTTGTAATTCAGTTTTTGAAAACAAATGATGTGTTTATTCTTGTTAGACCGACAGAAGAAATTCTTGGGGTCATTCACAAGCCCATTTCGTATTCACCTGTTGAACTATACGGAAACGAGAATATAAACCCATTAACTTTGCAATCAGATGCAACCGGGAGACAACAGTTCAATCAAGGCAGAGAACTGAATTATAAACAGAAAGCAGAAGACTACAAAAGCAAACAAAAAGAATTGAACCTAAAGTTAGGTAAAAAGAAGGAGGGTAATAACCCATGGAAATGAAAACTAAACTCATCGGAAAATACGTAGGACATAGCGTTAAAAACAATCAAATAGTTGATTGGAACCTGGCTTGCCAGTATGCACAGTTACCAGAGGTTGTGAGATTTACATTAGGTTTAAACGTTGATTGTGAACTCGCAGTTTTGTTTGAAGATTCAGAAAAACCACAGAAACTCGGAACATTCCGAATAAGTGGGATATCTATTGACAGAGAAGGCGACAGTAAAATTAAGTTTAATAGCATGACAGAATACATCAACCTTGATATTTTGAATGCTATGTCGAGCCATGGTGATGAAGATATTACTATATATGCTAAATATGTTATTGAGAGTGGAGAGGACGGTGGCGGTGATGCCGAAGTCGACTAACAAACATACATATCAACCTTTGTTTGAGGTTGCAGATGGCGAGAGCAATGAGATTCATTTTGCATTGAGGGATGACGGAGTCTATATTGTTAGCCGTTGCCAGATACTAAAGGGCGGAGAAAAGATTTATATGAGGAGCAGTGTGACGTTAAAGAGAGACGTTGCTATTGCCTTGGCAAACAAGATTTTAGATACTTTCAAAATAAACTAGGAGGCAGAAGCAATGTCAAGGGGTTTTCTACACAAGGTTGATTATGGCAATCCCGAGAACAGAACGATAAAAGTAAAGATTGATGGTTTAATAGCTGGATATACTTACGAACAAATTTCACGGTGGGTTGATAAGTGGACAGACCCGATTCAGTCGATTAGAAATAGCTGGAAGTATCAAGAATGTTATAGAGAGAATTATATGCACATGATGGAGTACATTCCAAAAAGGTGTATTTCAAGACTCAGAGTCGAAGCCATTAAAAAAGAGGATATGGTACAGACCGAGAGGGCAAAATATCTTATGCAGGGGTTATCTGATTGCATAGATATGTTTAGTAAGATACAGAACAATATGTCACCAGATGATGAGTACTACCAAACTTTTGTGTGGGAAACCAAAGTATTGTTTTTCTCGTTCTACGACTTCTGCGAACCAAGGCAGGCAGAAATAAAATAATATTTTGCAAAAATAAAGGTTGACAAAGTGTTTGGTATGTGATACAATAACTATAGAGACAGGAGATACTGTCTACTACAGGAGGTTGAAACTATGAAACTACGTAAGATGAAGATTGGCCAACTTAGAGAGATGGCTGCATCACTAGGAGCCGACAAAAACAAATTGTACGGCACCTCAAAAGATTCAATCATTTTAACGATTACGCACCTTATGCTTACCGTTAAGTGCAAGGAGGTTGAGAGCAATGGATGACATGAAAGAAATTAAGTGTTGCATTTGTGGCACGAAGTTTATTGGTTGGGGTAATAACCCGGAACCAGTCAAGAAAAAAGGCAGATGCTGCAATAATTGCAATCGAGATTTTGTTATCCCGGCCAGGATTGCACAGTTGATACAACAAGGAAAAAGACAGGGTAATCCTTAAAAACCCCCTGATGAGCTGATGAGATTTCAGCGAAACCTAACCAATTCGTTCCTTCCCATCGAACTGGTTAGGTAGGGGCATGACCCCATTAAAAACTTAAGGAGGAAACCTAAATGGCAAAGAACTATCAGGCAAGAGAGGCATATAAAATCGTTACCGAATATGCTTCCGGTGAGAACAGAACAAAAGAGAGCCTCAGCTTTCTGAGTCGTTACCCGGCTTTTGCTTCGGCAATTCAGAATAAAGACATCGAAAAGATTTTGAATGCCATCCCTTATGCCTCTGCCAGACAGATGGAAAAGGGACTCAGAGGTGGAATTGAGATTTCAGATGTTGAAGACGATGCTGAATGCGAGACTGAGGCCGAAGTCGCCGTTGAACCTGAGCCTGAACCTGAACCTGTGAAGGCGAAACGTACCAGAAAAACATCGGAACCCAAAACCGAACCATTGCCCGAACCGGAACCTGCAGCTGAAGCTGACGCCGAGGAAGATGACGATGCCGAAGACAACGGGAAATACTCTGGTATGAAACCGAGAGCGTTGTATGACATGTGCATTAAGGCTGGGCTCAAAGCTAAACCGCAGCAAGAAGCGTCTTACTACATCGAGAAACTCGAATACGTCGACAAGAAAGCTGCTGAAGATGCCGCTGCAAAAGCTTCCAAGAAAAAGGTCGTTACCAAGGAAGATTCAAAAGACGACTGGGATGAAGATGAAGACGACAAACCGGCCAAGGTCGGAAAGCCCAAGGACAAGGGTGCAAAGGCCAAAGACGACGACTGGGATTTCTAACATCTGATTATTCAGAATATGGTAGCGTAAAGGCTGTGGCCCCGAGGCCGAGGTTATCGGGGCATTATCAATATAATAAAACTTAATAGGGAGGGCATAGACCCATGACAATAGCAGAAGTTATAAATTTGAGTTGCGAGAAACAATCCAGTGCACAACTTTTGCAGAGAGAACTACGTAAGATTCCTTACATCAAAAATAATTCAGATGATGAGGGCAACGTAGACTTCTTTGTTTTAGAAACAGTTCTTGACAGACTAAGAAACAAAAACCTTTCTGTTAGTTTTATAATGTCGGACCAAGGATATTATGAAATGCTATTGGTGGGTACAGGACAATGGCGAATTAAAGATAAGAATGGCCATTGCGAACTATACCGAGCTATTGGTACTAAAGCTTACTGCAGAACTATTTATGAATGCATAGCGAAAGCTGTGCTTTGCCTTTACTTATTTGTAAAGGAGAACAAAAAGGAATAAAGAATGGAGGTTGGTCCTAATGACGAAACAATCAAACAAGAGAACCCATGAACAGACAAATGAAGATATGGGAGATGCTAAGTCGAAAGTATTCGTTCCGTATACAGAGGACCAACTTTGGGAAATGTCAAGGGATGAGATAAGCGAGACTTTAAACGAGAAGCAGAGAAGATGGTGCGAGGTTTACGTAAAGTCTTTTAATTCAGAACTTGCAGCAATTAAGGCTGGATATTCAAAAGCATCTGCGTATACTGTTTCTCGCAGACTACGTAAGCAGTCAAACGTTCTATCATATCTTGCATGGTTAAAGCTTAGAGCAGTAGAGACACTTGATGTTAGACCGATTGATATTCTTGAGCAATATGCTAAAATAGGTTTTGCCGATATCACCGACTATGTTACGTTGAATAAAGGCAGACTCACTCTGGTTGACAGCGATTTAATCGACGGTCAGGTTGTAAAATCATATCGTGTAGGACCGCAAGGTACCACCATAGAACTACATGATAAAATGGCTGCATTACACCATCTTGAACAGTTTTTTAGTGAGATGCCAAAAAGTTGGCAACAAAGACTTGAAGAGAGAAAAATGGAAATACTTGAAGCCAAACTCGTTATGGAGAGAGAGGCTCTTGGAAATACTACAGACAATCAAACAGAAACAGGCAGTGCTTTAATCGCAGCATTACGTGGAGTTGCGGTTGATATTTGGAAAGATGAGGGCGATGACCCAGACGGAGATAACTAAATGTTTACAAGATTTATCAGAAACAACAAGATGTTGGTTTTTATTTCTTTACTTTTATTGACTTATTTATTTTTGCAGGCTACCCGCGTACCTGATGGTTTTTGGTCCAGGCGATATAATACAACTAATACGGTGGAACTGGTTAAACTGGTAGACATCTATGAATATCACCATAATACAACTGGGCAAGTTCTCCCTATAATGATTAAACCAGAACAAAAACTTGTTGGAGTGTTTGAGGTTACTGCATACTGTCCTTGTGCCGAGTGTTGCGAAAAGTGGAGTTTTGAAAATCACGGTGATGGTTATATTCAGAAAACAGCATTTGGCACTACACTCACTGCAAACCATACGGTAGCTGCAGACTGGACTGTGTTTAAACCAGGCAAAACAATTATAATCAACGATATTGAGTACGTTGTAGAAGATAAGGGCGGTGGCATAAAAGGCAATCGCATTGACATATTTTTTAATACCCACCAAGAGGCTAATGATTTTGGTCGGCAACAGTTAGAGGTATATGTTTTAGATTAAAAGAAAGCGAGGGATGTTCTATGGCTACACGTTCTATGGCTAAAGCGAGAATAAACCTCGTACCATTATCGCATAAACAGAAAATGCTAACTACATGGTGGGTTAAAGGAATATCACCGTTTGCAGATAAAGACGTTATTATAGTTGACGGTGCTGTTCGTAGTGGCAAAACAATGATTGGCAGTATGTCCTACGTTATGTGGTTCATGTATAACTTCGACCATTCCAACTTTGGTTTAGCTGGAAAATCTATTGATTCATTAAGGCGTAACCTATGGGTGCCTATACAGCAGTGGTTTGCTGACGTTGGTATTAAAGTGGTGCGGTTGCGTGAAACAGGGAACGGGTACGTATTACGTTATTCTTATGTCGATAATGGTATTAAGGTAGATAAAGAGAACTATATATACCTATTTGGCGGCAAGGACGAGGGTAGTGCTGCTTTTCTCCAGGGCCTGACTGCCGCTGGATTTTTTTTCGATGAGTGTGCATTAATGCCTGAAAGCTTTGTAAACCAAGGTATTGCAAGATGCTCCGATGAGGGTGCTAAGATATGGTTTAATTGTAACCCAGAAGGTCCCTACCATTGGTTTAAGACTAAATGGGTAGATAGGTTAAACGATAGGAATGCATTAAGGCTACATTTTAATATGGATGACAACCCGAGCTTAAGCGAAAAGACATTAACCAGATACAAGAACTCGTGGGAGGGAGTGTTCTATCAAAGGTTCGTGTTGGGTGAGTGGGTTATTGCTGAGGGTAGCATTTACCTTCAATTTGCTAATAACTCAAGTGAGTACATAGTGGATGACGTACAAGGGTGGCTTAGGAAAACAGGCAAGAGATTCTGTGCTATATATATTGGTGTTGACTGGGGACATAATAAGTCTGCTAACACTGCAGTGGCTATTGGCATAACTGATAGGTATGAAGATGTAGTGATTATAGATGAATGGTACACAAAGGAACCACTCGACCCTGAGCAACTATACGTTAAACATATGGCGTTTATATCGAACATTGTGGATGAGTATGGTTATGCAATGGTATTTGCTGATTGTGCAGAAATGATGATGGTTAGGGGATTGAAGAATAGCGTAGGCACTGCTAAAATAAAAGCATCAGTTAAACCATGCATAAAGTATGAGATTATAGACCGAATAATCCTTGAAAATACACTATTCGCACAGCATAGAATAAAGATTGCTTCTCGTTGTAAACATGTTATAGACGGCTTTAAGTCAGCATTATGGGATGAAAAATTAAAGAAGGACGTAAGGTTGGACGATGGCACGAGCAACATTGATAGCCTTGATGCAACAGAGTACTCATTGTGTAGTACTATGAAACAGATTGATACAGCGGGCTATTTTACCAGAATGGGTGACGATGGTACAAACAAATGGGGTGTAGACGTAGATTCAGAGAATTAAAGGAGCGAGGCAGATGAAAGAAAAACGGGTAGACAAGACCAACTATTATCTTGACATCGCAGAGACTGTTTCAGAAAGGAGCACGTGCATAAGGCGAAAGTATGGTGCGATAATTGTCAAAGATGATTCTATTGTGTCGACTGGTTACAATGGGAGTCCGAGAGGGAGTACCAACTGTACAGACATTGGCTCATGCGTTAGGCAAGAGCTAAACATCCCATCTGGTGAGAGATACGAATTGTGTAGGAGTGTTCATGCGGAGGCAAACGCTATCATAAACGCAAGTAGAGAACGCATGATTGGGAGCACACTATATTTGGTGTGTAGGCAAGGTGATATGTTAGGCAAGGCCGAATGTTGCATGATGTGTAAAAGAATGATTGTCAACAGCGGCATTACAAAAATAGTGATTCGGGTTACCGCCAACCAGTTTGAGATTCTTAATGTAGAGGATATCGTTAGGGGAGGCATACGTTATGAGTGATAAGATTCAAGAGATTTGTGAGCGTGCAGAGTCATTCAGGGACAAACCTACGTGTGGGGTGAAAGCCTCAAGATACGTTTCAGATATAGACTATTTAGTCGATGAGATTTTAAGATTGGACAATGAGCTGAGAAAAGCTCATATAGCAGAAAAGGTGAGTGATTTTAATGCCGAGAGGGAGAGCAGCAAACCCGCATAATTATACCCTTGAGCAGATGTATGAGTGGGCAGACTATCTTGTAGAGAATGACACGACATTATCCGGGCTCGAGGAAAAGTTTGGTATATGTCGTAAAAGTATATGGCACTTCTGGAAGAGGTACCTTGAATGGAATGACCCAGAGAGATACGAAGCCGTGCGTAAAGTACTCGAAAAGAATAGAAGACGTACCGGCTACAAGAGCCCTAACCCAACAATTAAGAATGGACCGAGATTTCCTAATAAGGCAGCAAAGAAAAATGCCAACGGCATTTGACATGTGTAGTTCATTATGATACAATGATAGTAGAGCGATATAGATTGCTCATGAGGAGGTGCGATAAATGGATAAAGGTTTAGCAAAATTTCTTGCTGACAAGGGTTATACAGTGAACGATTCTATGTCGCAATATATTGCCTTATGGAAGGCATGGTACAAAGGTAAGGTTGGTGGTTTTCATAACTACACCGTATTCAATGGTATTACCGATGTTCCAGTGACAAGAACTTCAATGCAGCTTGGCAAAGGTATATGCGAAGATTTAGCGAACCTTTTGTTCAATGAAAAGTGTATGGTAGCGGTTGACGATAAGGCTACAGATGATTATGTCAAAAACATTTTTGATGATAATAATGTATACGTTAAGCTCAATGAGAGCCAGGAGCATAAGGCAGCGTTTGGTACGGTAGCATATATTCCTTACTGGACGGATAAAGGTATTAAGATGAACTACATCACTGCTGAAAACATGATTCCGTTATCGTGGGATAATGGTGTTGTTACAGAGCTGTGTGTGTTTTCACCCACCATTGAGGATGGTAAAGAATATGTATTTGTGCAATTGTTTGAATTGGCAGAGAATGGTAACTACCTGATAGAGAACTTCTTGCTCAAGAGTGATAAGAATGGTAAAACTTATGGTGAGGTTGACTTTTCTAACATGCCAAACTATGAGAATGTCGAGAAAAAGGTAGACACAAAATCTACAGTAAAACCTTTTGTTGTCGATAGATTAAACATAGCCAATAACGTTGATATTGATAGCCCTATGGGTGTGGCTGTGTTTGCTAATGCATTAGACACCATGAAATTCATTGATACGGTATACGACAGTTATCGCAATGAGTTCGTGATGGGCAAGAAGAGAATTATGGTTGCTCCAGAGGCAATGAACATGAGGACTGGACAACCTGTTTTTGACCCTAACGATTTGATTTATTATCAATTACCAGAGAACATATCGAAAGATGGTCAGCCGTTTATCAAAGAGATGGAAATGTCAATTAGGGCCAATGAACATCGCAGTGCATTACAAGATGGCCTTAATACGTTTAGCACGCAGTGTGGTTTGGGCAAGAATTATTATAAATATACAGATGGTGGTCCTGCAACTGCCACTCAGGTTGTTAGTGAAAACAGTACGATGTTCAGAACATTGAAAAAGCACGAGATAATCCTTGAGTCGGTTATTGTGGACCTTATTACATTGTTGATTGATATAGGTATAAGGCATGGAGAAACGTCTCTTGTCAAAGAACCAGAGATAACTGTTACGTTTGATGATTCTATCATCGAGGACAAGGAAAAGGAAATATCCAGGAAGATGGCAGAGGTGTCTGCTGGGTTATTGAGACCAGAGATTTACCTTGCGTGGCGGTATGGCATAACAGAAAAGGAGGCACTGAAAATGATGCCAAAGGCTCCTACTGAAGAAAAAAATAAAAAGGAAGAGGGTATTGAGTGATGGCAGAACTAGAAGGTCGTTGGGTTACTATGAACGGTGCAAAGGTATTCATTAGTGCTCGGGGCGACGTTATCATGGGCTTAGGTGAGAACAACGTTATTGCACAAAATGCAGCATTTTCTTATAGTGACGATATGCAGTCGATTCATTCAAATGCAAAAGACGAGTTAACAAATAATGGTATAAATTTTAAGGAAAACTTCTATAAAAATGAAACAGCATTTATAATGTCGGACGGACATATTACTATTACAGATATGAAAGGTTTTTATTTGCTTAAAGGCGAGAAGACAACCGTTGTAAGAAGCGTGAGCCTTGCAGACCCAAAAGCTAAAGGTGGTGTAACTAATGCTCATAGAGATGTTAATAAAAAAATAAAGCTTTCTAAGGAATGTGGTACTGTTGCAGAAGTTAACAAAAGCATCTCTTCTTTTGTTACAAAAATTGTAGAAGAGAATAAAAATGAATGTAAATTTTGGAGGCGTTGACTAGAGTTGTAGAACTGGATTATAATATTAGTTGACAAAGCAAACTAAGTGTGATATAATATTGATATGAAAGAAGGGTGCTTTATGGCAGAACTTGAAGGTAAATGGGTAACTATTAATGGGGCACATGTATTCGTGAGTAGTAGAGGCGATGTTGTGATGGGATTGGGCGCTCCTTTGTCCCAGGGTGCAAGGCATTATATGGACTCTCTTGTAGAGAAAAATGCAAAGATTACAGAAGAAAAAACAGGAGATAAAAAAGCTGCATTGGCTAAAAAGAGATACATGAGAGAAATGCTAGACTCTCTTGAAGAAAAATATAATGAACTAATGGCAAAAGCTGATAAAAATGGGCAAAGCGAATATGAGGGTTTTACAGATAATATAGAAAATAATTTGATTAAAGAAAACAGACAATTGCTTTTTAATACCCAAAAGTTTAAAGATACTATGGGTAACGAATGGGATTCAGAGTATCATGATACATATGTCGACTATGAGCGGGCATTAAGGGAGAAAATGGCAAAGAAATATGGTAGAAAGTTATAAAAACATTAGTTGACAAAGTAGACTAAGTGTGATATAATAGTGATATGAGAGGAGGGTGCTTTGTGGCTGAACTTGACGGCAGGTGGGTAACAATGAACGGAGCAAAGGTTTTTATCTCGTCGAAAGGTGACGTAATAAAGGGTTTAGGTAGGAGCTACCACCTCAAAACTCTCAATGATGAGCAGATTGTAGATTTGCTAGAGAAACACTTGGATGACTACAAAAATGAGTTCGACCCAAGGTTTGTAAAACGAGGTGCTGGTTGCATCGCTATAATAGGTGATGAATTAGGTGCCGGCCAATTACCAGAACTCATTACAGAGGATGAACTCGCAGAAGAGGTTGCTAACGGCGGAAAAGAATTATGGAGAGGGTTTGGCCAAGGCGGAGAAAAGAACGCAGAACAGTTTAAGACAGGAGAACTTTATGTTGGTAAAGGTTTGTACGGATGTGGAACATATACTACTCCTGATAAAGGCGTTGCAGAAATGTATTCAGGTAACAAACCCGACCCAAAGAGTATGGCACACATGGTGCTTAAGTCAGATGCAAGAATTGTAGAGTATGACGATATGCTTGGAGATTACGAAAAAGGTATCACAAGAAATAACTTAATTGCAATTAAAAATGCAAGATATCCGGGTGTAGAAAGGTTTGTCACAGACGATTTGAAACATTTTATACACACTTTTACATTTGACGTTGGAGGAATTGGTTTACTTCAAGGCTATGATGCCATTAGGGTGAAAGATAATAAAACTTCGGCTGGAGACTATTACGTAATTCTAAACAGAGGCGCATTAAAGGTGGTGAGATAATGACTAAAGCTATGACACCGGAGTACAGCAGATTCGCTGGAAAACTCTTATATGCTACAAGATTGTTGATTTCGCGAGGAGTGAGTGAGAAACAGCATGACGAACTGACTAAACTCATTTTTAAGAATACGACAATATCAGGTTTGCATCAGGGAGTAAAAGATTTGTTTTCTGTCGTACCGCCACAGATTGAGCAGTTGTTCAAGGACAAGGTCAATGGCTAAACAGTGTCCGATAACTGATGGTTTTGCACTATACCTTGATTGCCTTGAATGTGATGAGAGAAAACATTGTGCAGAACTTAGTTTAAGAAAGGAGCAGATAATGATGTTGAAGAATAAAAAGTCCCGTTTAGTAGAAGATGGTAAAGGTTTACAGATTGATAATAGTAAAGCGACAGGCAAATCTGTAAAGGAACTCATCGACGAGATGGAGTTATCAAGACTCAAAGAAAAAGGTAAGAAAACCAAACTACTGTAAGGGGTGTTTATTATGGCTGATTCAGGAGCTCAAGATGGGAAATGGGTAACCATAAAGGGACACAAAGTTTTCCTTGAAGAAGGCAAAGAGGCAGATTCGTTAGATGATTGGTTTGCCGCTAAGGCCATACTAACACAGCTAAGAAAAGACAATGGCTATATGGAAGAACTTGAACAAGCAGAACTTGATGCTAAAGACCATTTTTCTTCAGCAGTGGATTTATTGGACGCCGAATATAAGGTAGGGTTGCACTACGTACATAGTGGCGAATCGTTTGGACTAAACAGTGCGTTGAGAAATGATACGTATTTGCAGAGCGGCACTATGAGTAAACAAGTGAAAGCACTTGATAGAGTTATGAGACCACTACCATACGATGTTGAACTTTTTCGGGCAGTAGATGCAGACTTAGGTTGGTTTTCTCAAGTACGTGTAGGTTCAGAAATTACAGATAAAGCATTTATGAGTACTAGCGTTTTTGAAGATGCTAATGTTTTTAAGAAACAAAGAGACGTATACATGCATATTAAAGTACCGAAAGGGCATAAAGCGTATGTTACAAACAATTACGCCGAGGGAGAGGTGGTTTTGTCGAGGGGTACTAAATACAAAGTAAATAGTATTACAGGAGACAATGCTACTTACGATAAATACAAAATAATACTTGATTGCGAAGTAATAGATGATTAGGGAGGGGGGGTAGACATGGCAGAGTTAGATGGACGTTGGGTAACGATGAACGGAGCCAGAGTATTTATCAATTCAAAGGGCGATGTTATTATGGGCCTCGGTAAAAGCTACCATACTAAAAAACTTAATGA
>Ga0209373_10000657_pt1 | contig 50846 bp, 46 predicted proteins | sample Higcelweek5metaG_FD_187173 | JGI IMG/M metagenome (GOLD analysis project Ga0209373, IMG submission 187173) | Freshwater pond sediment microbial communities from the University of Edinburgh, under environmental carbon perturbations - High... | ecosystem: Environmental > Aquatic > Freshwater >... | reverse complement strand
CTTTCATCAACGTCGAGCTCACCATTTTTTGCAGCCATTATCCATCCGTACAATGTGCTATATGGCACTCCTAGCTCGTTGCTTGCTTTCTTATTTCCGATTTCTTTCGCAAGCTTTATAGCTTGCTCTTTGTAGCTCTTATCATAATTTTTTGCTTCTGCCATTTCTCAACACTCCTTTTTCTTATTATATTTTTTTTGAGTATGAAGTGTCAAGTTTTATTATACTACATCAAACTCCGCTTCTTTTTCTATCGCAAAAAGAAGCAAAAAAGCTCCTAAAGTATAAGGGTTTCGCTTTCTGCGGAAAGCGACCAAGGGCGTTGCCCTTTGGAAACCTACGATTTTTTGAAAAAAATCGAGTAAAACTTTAGTTTTTCCACTAGTTGACGACATTGCCCGGTCGGACTCCACAGAGTCGAAACCTCTACAAAATCGTACACTTTACCTTTAGTGGTCGAATAGTAAAGATATCCCCTTTTATTTTTCTTTAATTAAAAGTTTAATTTAAGTTTGACAATTTACTTAAACATGTGTTAAAATTAATACATACTTAATTAATATTTGATAAGGATGGTGTATGTTTTGAAATCAAATAAAGAAAAGTTTAGGCAAAGAAAAAAAATAATTCTATCTGTTTTAGCTTTAATAATTTTAATTTCTTCAGCATATTTTTTAATTCAAAAAATAAGTAATGCAAATTTATCTCAAAAAAAATCTAATGACGAAACTTCGACTACTGAAAAAGAAATTTCAGAAAATGTAAACGAAAACACCAATGAAACAACTAAAAAGACAGAAAATATTGAAAATGTAATTTCTACTGGAAAACTTAGTGAAAAATCAACACAGTACGAAGGAAAAAGAGGAACTGGTGATTTTAATTATGGTGAAGCACTTCAAAAATCCATTTTATTTTATGAAATGCAACGTTCTGGTGATCTACCTGAAAATTCTCGTTGTAATTGGCGAGGTGACTCAGCTTTAAATGACGGTTTAGATGTTGGATTAGATTTAACAGGTGGATTTTATGATGCTGGCGACCATGTAAAATTTAATTTACCAATGGCTTATACTAGTAGTATGTTAGCGTGGTCAGTATATGAAGATTATGATAGCTATAAAGAAAGTAACCAACTTGATTACATACTGGATAATATAAAATGGGTAAATGATTATTTAATAAAATGTCATCCTGAGGAAAATGTTTTTTATTATCAAGTAGGTGATGGAAACAAAGATCATGCTTGGTGGGGTCCTTGTGAGGTTATGCAAATGGAGAGACCAAGTTTCAAAGTAGATCTTCAAAATCCTGGTTCAGCTGTTTCTGCACAAGCTTCTGCATCATTGGCAGCTTGTAGTGTTATTTTTAAAGATATAGATAAAGAATATTCAAAAAAATGTCTTGAATATTCAAAATCATTATTTGATTTTGCTGAAAAAACAAAAAGTGATGAAGGATATACAGCAGCAAATGGTTTTTATAATTCTTGGAGTGGATTTTATGACGAATTATCCTGGTCAGCTATATGGCTTTATATAGCAACAAATGAAAAGGATTATTTAAAAAAGTCAAATGAATATTTAGATTTATCTGTAGGTAATTATAAATGGGCACAATGTTGGGATGATGTTTATATTGGTTCTGCTCTTCTCTTAGCTCAACAAACTGAGGATGAAAAGTATAAACAAATCATGGAAAAACATCTTGATTTTTGGACAGATGGCTATGATGGCGAAAAAATAAGCTATACACCAGAAGGTTTAGCTTCGCTAGACCAATGGGGCTCTTTAAGATATGCCGCGACAGAATCTTTTATAGCAAACTTGTATAGTGAATTAAAATTATGTAGCAAGGATAAAAAAGATATATATCATGATTTTGCAGTTTCTCAAATTAACTATGCATTAGGTAGTACTGGCAGAAGTTTTGTTGTTGGATTTGGTGAAAATCCTCCACAAAACCCACATCATAGAACAGCACAAGGTTCTTGGTCAAATAATATGAACGAACCATCAGAAGCGAGACATACGCTCTATGGTGCTTTAGTTGGTGGACCTGATAAGACTGATAGCTATTCAGATGATGTTTCAAACTATGTTAATAACGAAGTAGCTTGCGATTATAATGCTGGATTTGTGGCTGCACTTGCTAAATTATACAAAAAATACGGTGGTCAAACTTTAGTTGATTTTGGTGCTGTCGAAGAGATAGATGAAGAAGAATTAAATGTTATGTCATCACAAAATGCTACTGGTTCTGATTTTACTGAAATCAAATCCGTAATCTATAATAAAACCGGATGGCCTGCTAGAGTCACAGAAAATTTGGAATTGCTATATTTTATAGACCTTTCAGAAGTATTTGAAGCAGGTGGAAGTGAAAATGATATAGAAGTTTCAATAAACTATTCACAAGATTCTGTAAAATCCTCAATTAAAGCATGGAATGCAGAAAAAAATATTTATTGTGTTTCAATAGATTTTTCAGGTTTAAAAATCTATCCAGGTGGTCAAGATGCACATAAAAAAGAAGTTCAATTTAGAATTAAAAGTAATAACGGTATATGGAATCCTGAAAATGACTATTCCTATGCTGATATATCAAATAGCAATGGTAGCTCTCTGGCAACCTCCTCAAATATGGTATTGTATGAAAACGGAAAAATAGTATTTGGTTCAGAACCAGATGGAAAAGCCATTTCAAAACCAACCGAAAACAAAGAACCAGCAGAAAAAGATGTTGAAAAAGTTACAACTACAAAAACAACAACTGTACCTAAAGAAATTTCTTTTGAAGAAGGAGATTTAAAACTTGAGGTTTCAAATCAAAATAATTCTAATTCTTCTAATACAATGTCTTTTAATATTTCTATAACAAATACAGGTGATTCGCAAATTCCTTTAAGTTCTATGAATTTATTATACTATTTTAACTCAGATGGTGCTTCAAAAGAAAACTTAGTTTTTTGGTGTGATCACTCCTCTACTATATCAAACTCAAGCTACAATAAAATTTCAGATATATCCGGAACATTTTCTAACATTTCAAATGATAATGCAGATACATTTTGTACAATATCATCCACAGATAAAACAGTACTAAACAAAAATGATAAATGGGAAATACAAGCTAGAATAACAAAATCCGATTGGTCAGATTTTAAGCTGAATAATGATTACTCAGCGGAAACTGTAAAAAACATAGTTATTCAACTTAATAACAAAACTGTTTTTGGAAATGAATTAAAATAATTAAAACATAAAATCCTATGGGTTAAATCAACTCATAGGATTTTATGTTTTAATTATTATTTTTTATAAAATTAATAATATAAGTTTATAGTAAAAATCTATTGATTTAAAGTCTATAAATGATGTATAATAATAAATGTCTGTAGTATAATTAAATATATTATCTGGAGGAAATATGAATATTCGATTGCGTTTAACTTTATTAATTACTAAAGGTATGATATCTTTATTAAGACTTTTAAAAAAAGGTGGTACAACCTTACCTGGTGAAATAGCCTATAGATTATATCCTGGTATAATAAAAAAATTGTCAAAAGACATTAAAACTATAATGGTTACTGGCACAAATGGCAAAACAACAACCACAAGAATAATAGGCCAAATGTTTGACGACAATAACATTAAATATTTAACAAACAAATCTGGTGCAAATCTTGTAAATGGTATAGCGTCTACATTTATTGATGCTGTAGATTTATCGGGTAAGAAAAATCATGATATTGCACTGCTTGAAATAGATGAAGCTGCATTTAATTTGATTGCAGACCATATAAAACCTGATGTTTTAGTAGTTACAAATTTTTTTCGTGATCAATTAGATAGATATGGTGAATTGTATTCCACATTAAATAGTGTAAAATCCGGAATAAAAAAATCTCCAAATACTACACTAATTTTAAATGCTGATGATTCTTTATGTGCTTCTTTAGGCACCGATCACAAAGGAAAGACTTTATATTATGGATTTGATGAAACTGCATATGAAGAAAATTCAGAATTTGAAAATACAGATGCTTCTTTTTGTATTTACTGTAAAAATAAATATGAGTATAGTAATCATGTTTATGGCCATTTAGGAGGTTTTGCTTGTAATAAATGTGGTTACAAAAAACCAGAAACAAGAATTTCCTGCTCAAAGGTTATTAAGTTAAATAGTTCCAATACTCAAGTTGAAATTAGTATTGAAAACAAAAAATATGATGCAACTGTGAACTTACCTGGACTTTATAATGTTTATAATGCACTTTCTGCTGTATCTTCTGCTTATTATTTAAATATGAACATAGATAGCATAATCCCCTCTCTTCAAACATTTGAATGTGGATTTGGAAGAATGGAAACAATAAATGCGAACGGAAAACTAATCAAAATGATTTTAGTTAAAAATCCAACCGGATTTAATCAAGTTTTAGATTTCTTATTGACAGAGGAAAAAAACATTAACATAGCATTTATTATAAATGATAAAATAGCAGATGGAACAGATGTTTCATGGTTATGGGATGTTGACTTTGAAAAATTAAAACATATAGAAGATAAAGTTTATAACTTTTTTGGTGCAGGAATACGTGCAGAAGACATGTCAGTAAGGTTAAAATACGCTGGTATAGAAAGTAAAAAGATTATAAAGATAAAAAACAATTCAGACTTGATAGAAAAAGGTTTAGAATCAATAAACGAAAACGAAAGCTTTTATATTTTGCCAACATATACTTCAATGCTTAATATAAGGGGTCTCCTTGTAGAAAAATTTAATTTAAAGGAGTTTTGGAAATAAAATGTACGAATTAAATATATGTCACTTATACCCTGATTTGTTGAATTTATATGGTGATCGTGGAAATGTAATGGCAATAAAGAAAAGATGTGAATGGAGAAATATTGAAGTTAATGTTTCAAATGTTTCATTAAATGATAAATTTGATGCTTCACAATATGATATTGTTTTTTTAGGTGGAGGTCAAGATTATGAACAAGAGATTATCATCAATGATTTTATAAACCAAAAAGGTAATGAAATCAAAAACGCTATTCAAAACAACAAAGTTTTTTTAGCTATTTGTGGAGGATATCAAATTTTAGGCGATTATTATAAAACATGGGATGGAAAAGAACTTAAACTTTTGGGTGCTATAGATATTTACACTATCGGAGGAAAAAAAAGACTGATAGGTGATTTTGTTTTCAACTGTGATTTTTTAATTAATGATAAATTCGATGGAAATATCATAGGGTTTGAAAACCACTCTGGAAAAACATATCTTGGATCTAAAGTAAAACCTCTAGGTAAAATTCTAAAAGGAAAAGGAAATAACGGAAAAGATAAGACAGAGGGTGCTGTGTATAAAAATGTTTTTTGTACTTATTCACATGGAAGCTTACTTCCTAAAAATCAGACTTTTACCGATTATTTAATTTCTACTGCATTGAAGCAAAAATATTCAGACTTCACTCAGCTCTCCCCTTTAAACGATGAATTTGAAATAGATGCACATAATTATATGATAAATAGATTATTAAAATAAAAATCTTTAACTTATAATCACTTTTATAATATCAATATATTATAAAAGTGATTATTACTATTCAGACTCTAAAGGTAAAGTTTGGAGATTTGCAAGAATTTCGACTTTGCGGATTTCAGTCGCCCTTGACCTTCGGTAAAATATCTCTGCCCTATACATATGGCTGAATAGTAACAAGTGATTTTATTTTCATAACTTTTTCTTTTTTAGTATTGATTAATATATAAATATAAGTTACAATTTAAATTATACGAAAAAATACTAAAATCTATTAAACTTTTAATGATTTTAGTATTCATAAAAAGCAAGGAGGATTATATGAAATTTTCAGATGGATTTTGGCAAAATCAAAACAAATATGACGTAAATTATATGTCACAAGTATATGAAACAGAATTTGACAAGAACTCTATAACTATTTTAGCCACACCCTCTATAATTTACAATAGAGCAATGACTTTAGGTGGTTCAAATTTAGAAATAAAATTCTCCTCTCATGTAGAAAATATTATAAAGGTTAATATAGTCCACCATAAAGGAAAGGTTAAAAATTCTCCTCATTTTGAATTAAATGATAATAACGGATTTATACCAACTATAATAGACAAGGAAAATTATATCGAATTAATTTCAGATAAAACAAAAGTTAAAATTCATAAAGGCCAAAAATGGCTAGTAGAATATTTTTATGAAGAAAAGTTGTTAACTAACTGTGGTTGGCGTTCTACATCATACATAAAAGAAAACAAAATAAATAGACAAGTAGAACTCATGTCTAAATTAGACGAATCTTTTTGGGCACATAAAAAAAATACAGATTCTTCATTTTTAAGAGAACAACTATCTCTAGATGTAGATGAATGTATTTATGGTTTTGGTGAAAAATTCACTCCTTTTGTGAAAAATGGTCAATCAGTAGAGATATGGAATTCTGATGGAGGGACTTGTACTTACCAAAGTTACAAATCAATACCATTTTACACCTCTTCAAAAAATTACGGAGTTTTCGTAAACTCTTCTGATTATATTTCCTTTGAAGTTGCTTCAGATACTGTTTCTAGAGTGTCCTTTACTTTAGAGGATGAATGTTTAGAATATTTTATTATTGGTGGAAAAAACTTAAAAGAAGTAATTAAAAATTATACTTTTTTAACTGGAAAACCTGCCTTACCGCCTGCATACACATTCGGCTTATGGTTATCTACTTCATTTGTAACAACATATGACGAAGAAACAGTAACACATTTTACAAATGAAATGAAGCGTAGAAATCTGCCTTTACAAGTTTTTCATTTTGATTGTTTTTGGATGAAAGAATATGAATGGTCAAATTTCAAATGGGATAAAAAACAATTTCCAGAGCCAGAAAAATTCTTGAAAAAACTAAAATCAAATGCTTTATCAATTAGCGTATGGATTAACCCTTACATAGCTCAGCGGTCAGAAATGTTTGACGAGGGAATGCAAAATGAATATTTTCTAAAAAATTTAGATGGCAGTGTATTTCAATGTGATATGTGGCAACCCGGAATGGCAATTGTTGACTTTACAAACCCATCTGCTTGTAACTGGTTTAAGGAAAAATTACGTAAATTATTAGAAATGGGTGTAGATTGTTTAAAAACTGACTTTGGCGAAAGAATTCCAACTAATATAAAATATTATAATAATAGCAATTCAACTAAAATGCATAATTACTATACTTTTTTATATAATAAAACTGTATTTTCTCTTTTGGAAGAATACTATGGAAAAAATAAAGCCTGTCTTTTTTCAAGAAGTGCAACTGTAGGATGCCAGCAATTCCCCGTTCATTGGGGTGGAGATTGTACAGCTGAATATACATCTATGGCTGAAACTCTTAGGGGCGGATTGTCATTATGCTCATCAGGATTTGGCTTTTTCAGCCATGATATTGGCGGTTTTGAAGCAACTGCAACTCCTGATCTATACAAAAGGTGGTGTGCTTTTGGACTGCTTTCAACACATAGTAGATTGCATGGAAATAGTACATATAGAGTTCCATGGCTTTTTGACGAAGAAGCTTGTGATGTTTTAAGATTTTTCACCAATTTAAAAGGAAAGCTTATGCCATATATATATTCAAATGCGGTATATACAGCTGAAACTGGGATACCTTTAATGCGTCCAATGATAATGGAATTTACAAACGATTACAATTGTTTACATTTAGATAAACAATATATGTTGGGTGAAAATATTTTGGTCTCCCCTATTTTTAATGAAAAAGGGATTGCACACTTTTATCTTCCAAAAGGTAAATGGATCCATTTGTTAAGTGAAAAAGAATATGAAGGTGAAAAATTTATATCAAAATATTATGATTACTTAAGTTTACCTTTATTTGTACGTGAAAATTCTATAATTGCATTTGGGAATTTTCAAGATAATTTTGATTATGATTACCTTGAAAATACTAAATTTGTACTGTATAATATAAATAGTAAATCAAAATTAACTTTATACAATTCTAATAATGAAAAAGTATTTACTATAAAAGCGGAATTTTTTAACAATGAGTTGAAAATCTCACATACAAAAGTAGACAAACCTTTTTCCATCTCTATAGCTGGATACGATATTTTGTTAAATATTCCAGAAAACTCAGAAAAAGAAATTTATATTAATTTAAAATAGGGTTGCTATTCAGCCACCGAAGGTCTAGGGCAGACCGGCAAGCCCGATCGACTCCGCAACCTCGAAACCCCTTTCAAACCCGTAAACTTTACCTTTAGAGGCTAAATAGTAATAAAATAGGAGGAATTATAAAAATGAAAAATAGCGATTTTGAGTACATTTGGACAGATAAAAAAAGAACTTTTTTAGGTTTACCACTTTCCTTTACAAGGTATTTTTTAACAAATACTAAATTAATTACACGTGCCGGTTTTTTTAAAATAATTGAAGACGAAATAAACTTGTATAAAGTTACTGATAAAAAAATGGAACTGGGTTTTTTTCAAAGAATTTTTAAATGCGGAAACATAGTTATTTTCTCTAAAGATACAGACACTCCACATAAAAAAATTATTTCTGTAAAAAATCCTTATAAAGTTTCCAATCTTATTGAGGAAAACGTTAATAAGGAATTGGATAAATACAAAATTAGAGGTCGTGATATGATGGGCGGCCTGGATAATAACGAATACGAAGAATAAGAGGATTATAAATGCTTGATTTTCTAAATGAACAAAAATCTTGTTGGCAAAAACTAAAAGAAGAAAACAGACCTATTTTTATTTATGGAATGGGAAATGGTGCAGAGAAAATTTTAAAACATTTATCTTTTTTTAATATAAAAATAGAGGGTATTTTTGCAAGTGATGAATTTGTAAGAGGACATTCCTTTTTAGGATATAAAGTTAAGAAACTTTCAGAGGTAGAAGAATTATATGATGATTTTGTCATCGTTCTTGCTTTTGCAGCGAGTTATATCTCTTTAATTGACATAATTTATAGTCTTGCAAATAAGCATACTTTATATGTTCCTGACGTTCCTGTTTTTGGAGACGGTTTATTCACTTATGATTATTGTTTAAAACACAAAAATGAAATTAGTGAGGTTTATTCTTTGTTAGAAGATAAAATTTCTAAAGACACTTTTTCAAACATTTTCAATTATAAAATAAGTGGTAACATTGACTATCTTGCAAAAGCAACAACCGAAAAAAATGATGTATATGAAAATATTTTAAAAGTTAGTGACGATGAAATATATATGGATTTAGGTGCATATAACGGGGATACCATTAAAGAATTTTTATCATATACAAATCAAAAATACAAGTATATTTACGCACTAGAACCTGATAATAAAAATTTTAAAAAATTAAAAAAATACACAGAAGAGTTGAATAATATAGAAATATACAATAATCCTATTTGGAAAAAAGACGAACAAATACTATTTTCTTCTCAAAACGGCAGACAATCTTCAATTCATAAAAACGGTAATTTGGTAAATGCAAAATCAATAGATAGCTTACTCAAAAATTCCCCTATTAGCTTATTGAAAATGGATGTTGAAGGTTCAGAATATGAGGCGATTTTAGGTGGTATAAATACAATCAAAAAGTATGCACCAAAATTAATGATTTCCTTATATCATAGAAACGAAGATATTTTTAAAATACCACTTTTAATAAAAGAATTAAATCCAAATTATAAATTATTTATACGACATCAACTATATATTCCTGCTTGGGAAACAAATCTTTATGCATTATAATATATTTAATTATGCTTGTAAAAATATTAACACATTGAAATCGACATAAAATTAATAAAGTAAATAAAAATTCAAAAAAATTTTGCAAGAATTAAATAAAACTCTTGCAAAATTTATTTTTTTAGTATATTATATATATAGTACTTATTTTCAAAAACAAAAAAATTTCATTAAAAATTTCAGGAGGAAAATAAATGAGTTTATCAAAATCAGAAAAGGAATTATTATTAAGTTTAAAGGAAAAAACCGAAAAAGAATATCTAGAATTTAAAGCTAAAAATTTAAAACTTGATATGTCTCGTGGTAAGCCAGCACCTGAACAATTAGATTTGAGTATGCCTATGATGAATATTTTAGACAACAACACATTAACATCAAAAAATGGTTGGGATTGCAGAAATTACGGTTTACTTGATGGAATTCCTGAAGCAAAAGAATTGTTTTCAGAATTGCTTTCTGTTGAAATAGATGAAATGATTATATATGGAAACTCAAGTTTAAATGCTATGTATGATACTATTTCACGTGCAATGACACATGGCATTCTACAAAATAAACCTTGGAGTAAATGTGATAAAGTAAAGTTTTTATGTCCAGTTCCTGGATATGATAGACATTTTGCAATATGTGAATTTTTCGGAATTGAAATGATAAATGTTTCAATGGACGATAATGGTCCTGATATGGACTTAGTTGAAAAACTAGTATCGGAAGATGAAAGTATAAAAGGTATTTGGTGTGTACCTCAATATGCAAATCCAACTGGAATTTCTTACTCTGATGAAACTGTAAAGAGATTTGCAAACCTTAAGCCAAAAGCAAATGATTTCAGAATTTTTTGGGATAATGCTTATTGTATACATCATATCACAGAAACACCAAAATTAATTTTAAATATAATTGATGAATGTAAAAAAGCTGGTAACCTTGATATTGTTTTTGAATTTGCTTCAACATCTAAAATTTCTTTTTCAGGTTCCGGTGTTGCTGTTATGGCAGCAAGTAAAGCAAATATAGATAATATAAGAAAACAACTTTCCATTTCCACTATTGGATTTGATAAAATAAATCAATTAAGACATGCTCTTTATTTCAAAAATTTAGACGGTCTAAATTCACACATGAAAAAGCACAAAGAAATAGTTGAACCAAAATTTAATGTTGTGGTAGAAACTCTAGAACAAGAAATCAAGCCTTTAAATATCGGTTCTTGGTTTAAACCAGAAGGTGGATATTTCGTTTCTTTTGACACAAAAAACAGCTGTGCAAAGAGAGTCGTTCAATTATGTAAAGAAGCTGGTGTAGTTTTAACAGATGCCGGTGCAACTTATCCATATGGAAAAGATCCAGAAGATAAAAACATAAGAATTGCTCCTACATATCCTTCTATTGAAGAGTTAAAAACTGCTATGTATCTATTCTGTATTTGTGTAAAATTAGCTACTATAGAAGCTATTGAAAAAGCTATCATCTAATTTTTTTAATCCTTTTTTTATTAACGGAACTTTTTTAAGTTCCGTTAATTTTATTCCTAATATTTTTTAATTAAAGACAATTGGAGTTTAAAGGTGAACAGAAGGTCCGGTCAACGTTATAGTGCTTTAATTTAATTTTCTTTAACACCAAAATAGCTATAAACAGCATCTGAAATAGTTTGAAATGACTTCAAACTATCACACAAATTTCTTTTTAAATTACCCCATGATTTCTCTATAGGATTAAAATCTGGCGAATATGGTGGTAAAAATAACATTTTAATATTAAATTTTTCAGCTATTTCATTGAGTATTTTTTTTCTATGAAAACTTGCATTATCCATTATTACAGTACTATTTTCAGGTAAATTAGGTATAAGGGTATTTTGGAACCAATCCTCAAAAAAGATAGAATTCGTTGTATTCTTATAGCATTTTATTCCTATATATTTTCCGTTGCATAATCCACCTATAACATTGATTCTTTCAAACTTACGTCCTCTTTTTGTATCTTCTACTTTAATTCCACGCAAAGCTCTAGCGTGTTCACGCTGGTAAAATTTATTTATTCCGCTTTCGTCCACGTAAACACGTTTTTCTTTATCTATTAAATTTAGTTTTTCCACATATTCAGCCCTTTTTATTTCTGATTTTTCCGAATATGTGAATGTTTTTTTTATAGGTTATATTCATTCTTTTTAAGGCATAGAAAACGGCTTGTTCTGAACAATTGAATTTTTCGGCGATTTCCCTTAGATATGCATCTGGTTTCTCCTCTATAGCCAGTTTTAATTTCTCTTTATCAATTTTTCTTCTTCGGGTTTGTTTTGTCTTTTTTTCAAAATAACCTTGCTCAAATTTCTTTTTCCAATCATAGTATGTTTGAGCTGATATATTAAATGCCTCATTCAATTCTTTAAACGTATGTCCATTTTCTTTATATTTTACTGCCTGTTTTTTAAAATCTATACTATACATATTTTATTTATCGTCACTTCTTTGAAATATTTAAGTTAAAGTACTATACTATTCAGCTATATGTATAAGGCAGAGATGTTTTACCGAAGGTCCAGGGCGACCGGAAAGCCCAGTCGACTCCGCAGAGTCGAAATCTCCAACAAATTATTTAATCGCCTTTAATTGCTATATATTACTATTTAATTAACTTTATGATAAAATATAATAAGCTCATAGCAAAAAACAAATAATTTATCAAAACTTTAAAGTGTTTTAATGCAAAACATACAATAATTCCATTGACATTCTATGATAATTGTTATATAATTTAAATATTATATTTTAAATATGAAAGGAATATTACCATGTCAAAAATACCATATAAAATTTTACTAAGTGAAGATGAAATGCCTAAACAATGGCATAATATCCGTGCAGAAATGAAATCATTACCTGAACCATTTATACATCCTGGCACTTTAAAGCCATGCGTTCGTGAAGATTTACTTCCTGTTTTTTGTTCTGATTTAGTTGATCAAGAGCTAAATGTTACAGACAAATATATTGATATTCCAGAAGAAATATTAAATTTTTATAAAATGTATAGACCCTCCCCACTTGTAAGAGCTTATAACCTTGAGAAAAAGTTAGGAACACCTGCTAAAATTTATTATAAATTTGAAGGTACTAATACTTCCGGTTCTCATAAATTAAACTCTGCAGCTGCTCAAGTTTATTATGCAAAAAAACAGGGTTTAACTCAATTGACTACTGAAACAGGTGCTGGTCAATGGGGTACTGCTTTATCTATGGCTTGTGCATATTTCGATATAGATTTAACAGTATATATGGTTAAGGTTTCTGCTGAACAAAAACCTTATCGTAGAGCAGTTATAGAAACTTATGGCGGAAAAGTTATCCCATCACCTTCAGATACAACAGAAGTTGGCAGAAGAATTTTAGCTGAAAATCCTGAAACTGGTGGTTCTCTTGGTTGTGCCATTTCTGAAGCTATGGAGGTAGCCGTTAAAACAGACAATTGTCGTTATGTTTTAGGAAGCGTTTTAAATCATGTACTTTTACATCAGTCAATAATAGGACAAGAAACAAAAGTTGCATGTGAAAAATATGGAATCAATCCAGATGTTATTATAGGCTGTGCTGGAGGTGGATCAAACTTAGGTGGTTTAATATCTCCTTTTATGGCTGATAAAATAAATGGTAAAAATAATATTCAATTTATAGCTGTTGAGCCTGCTTCTTGTCCATCTCTAACAAGAGGAAAATATGCATTTGACTTTGGTGATACAGGAAAAACTACTCCTCTTATGAGAATGTACACACTTGGAAGTGGATTTATGCCTTCCTCAAATCACGCAGGTGGATTACGCTATCATGGAATGTCTACTGTTGTTTCAAAACTATATCATGATGGTTATATGGAAGCACGTGCAGTAGAACAAACAAGTGTTTTTGAAGCCGCTACACTATTTACAAAATGTGAAGGTACATTACCTGCCCCTGAATCATCACATGCAATAAAAGTTGCAATAGATGAAGCTCTAAAATGTAAAGAAACAGGTGAAGAAAAAACTATATTGTTTGGTTTAACTGGCACAGGTTATTTCGATATGGCCGCTTACTCCTCATACAATAATAAAACAATGACTGATTATATTCCTTCAGATGAAGATTTACAAAAAGGCTTTGATTCTCTACCACAAGTTAATTTATAAAAATATCCCCCCTTTCAAAATGAAAGGGGGGATATTTTAAAATCCATTTAAACGATTTGTTTTTATTGTTGTAGCATAATCTCTATATGAATAATTTAAATCAACTGCACCAGATATTCCATTTACTTTTCCTGCACTAGAATATTGCCATAATCCTCCAAACTCGTTACCATAAGGAGGTATATTACTCCAACGAGCAAACCACTTATCATATTTAACCAATCTCGACTTATCTAACTTGTAATTAATCCAATTTAAATTTGTATAAAGACCCACGTAGTATCCTCTTGATTCAACTTTATCGCAAAAATTAATGGTTATATTAGTCAATAATTCAACACCTAAATTTTCTTGTGATTTATCTTCAATATCAAAATAAACTGGATATTCAAACTGTTTTCCACTAACAACAGAAAGAAAAGCCTCAACTTCCATATTCGATTGTTCAAGAGTTTTCGCATAACTATACCAGTAAGCTCCAACTTTTATTCCATTTGCTTTTGCATTTGAATAGTTAATTTCGAAATTTTTATCTTTTTGATAACTATAACCTCCATAACCAGCTCTTAAAATTGCAAAATCAATTCCACTAGCTTTGACTGTCTTCCAATCTATTATGCCTTGATATACAGAAACATCTATACCCTTTTCTTTTACATTTTTCATAATATATTCTGGTATAGTTGCTAAAGTAGTAGTAACAGTAGTTTGAGTTGGATTTGTTGTAGTTACAGCTGTTGTAGTGCTTGTTGTCATTTCTGTTGTGGTTTGTATAGGTGTTGTTTCAGTCAATGTAGTTTCTATAGTTGTTTCTTCTGGTGTAATAAAAGTTGTTTCTTCCAACAATGGTGTTGAAGAAATATCTGTTTCGCTTGTCTCTTCTAAAGTAGTTATAATTTGTTCGCCTTCTGTTACAACATAGGTAGTTACTGTTTCTTCAGAAGACATAGCCTCTGACAATATTTGTTGTTTAATTCTACATAAATCAAAAACATCTACTTGTTCTTCCGTCTTTTCTTTAACTAAAATCGCACTTTTAAAAAAACTATACTTTAAAATTGGTTTTTCACTTAATAAATTAAAATCCGTCTCTGCCGCAAAAAATTTTTCCTTACTAAAAGCCAAAAATGAGAATAGTACTAAAAAAACAACCAGATATTTATTTCTTTTTTCTTTCATAAACTTTGTAATGTAAAAAGTAATTAAGTTACTTGCTTTACAAAACTATCCCTCCAATCAAATTAAAATAAAATAAAATAAAATAAAAAATATTACAAATAATTTATTAATCATTTTGTAATATTTTAAGTTAAGTTTATTATATCATACTTTTAATAAAAAATCTAGTACTTTTCATGACTTTTTTTTAAAATATTTTTTGATATTTATTTATTTACACAAAACTTAATAAATAAATATTCCATATTTATCTTTATTTTAGCTTTTATGTTTAAATACAAATACTTTTCGTAAACGTTATTAAATAAAATATTAATTTTTTATTACAATTGACATCATTTTGACATAATTGATGTCAAAATGATGTCAATTGTAATAATCATAATAAATTGTTTTAATTATTAATTGTAATCAGTTATTTTGTTACTATTCAACCATATTTATAATGCAAAGATGTTTTACCAAAGGTCCAGGGCGACCGAAAAGCCCGGTCGACTCCACAGAGTCGAAACTCGTGCAAATCGCGTAAACTTTACCTTTAGTGGCTGAATAGTAACGTTATTTTCCTCCTCTTTTTTCGTAATCTATTTCCGTTTTCATCTTCCAATCTTGAGGTACAGTAGCACATGAACTACGAAGTCCCCTCACAGCATAGTCAATATCCTCAAAACTGTTTGCAACACCAACAGAATCATGGCAATAGTTAACTGTTCTATCTTTGTCTATTCCATACTTAGCTGCTGTTTCAACTGCATCAATGTTTGCACCTAAAAAAATAAACTCCCAATTATATTTATCTTTCTGACGTTCAACTATTTTTTTAATAGCATCCGAACTATAATTATGACTGGCATTTTCCATTCCATCAGTTGTTATTATGAAAATAGTATGTTCCGGAACATCTTCCTTTCGTGCATATTTATGAATGTTTCCAATATGGTTTATTGCTCCACCCATTGCATCAAGTAAAGCTGTACATCCTCTAACAAAATAATCCTTTTCATTCATTTGTTCTACTCTTTGTAAATCAACCCTATCATAAATAACTTCAGATTTATCATCAAAAAGCACTACTGAAACTAAAGCCTCACCATTTGATTTTCTTTGATTTGCAATAAATGAGTTAAATCCACCTATCGTGTCACATTCTAGTCCTGACATTGAACCACTTCTATCAAGAATAAACACCATTTCTGTTAATCCTTTTTTCATGTTAAATTCCTCCTGTATAATATATTTTATTTTTCCTTACAATTATATTATACTGAAAAATTTATTATAAATGGTCGCATAAAAAGCGACATTTTTTATGCTCCTAAAAGTTGTTGATCAAAAGAAAAAAGTGCTTCATTTATTTCAAAAATATTATATTTTTTATTTCTTATAAAATATTCTATTATTACATCAAATTTACTACTATGTGAAAGTGCATATCCTGCTTTTTTTAATAAACCTTCAGTTTCATAAATATCTAGTTCAAGGGATATAGCAAATGCAATAGCTGTTTGCTTACTTGGCTTATAGTCTTTATCATTTCTTATTTTTGAAAAAAGCTTCCTATCCATATTAGCCTTTTTGTAACACTGTACATCTGTCATATTATGTTCATCAATCAATCTTAAAAGTGACTGCGAAAAACTTTCGTCAAGATTACTGATAACTTCATTGAGAAGACTTGAATTAAAACACTCTTCTTTACTGGCTACTTTGCTTTTTTCCACACACACTTGCGAGGTTAACGCCATGCGTTTTCTTTCAGCATAAAAATCGTAATGCTCATTTATGTAGTTATCATCAATGTACTGAGTTATTTCATCATAAAGTTTTTCACTTATTTTAAAAGAATCTTTATCATACACAACTATATAAACTATCATTTCATTATCATTTATAAAATCACTAATTGTATCAACAGCCACTCTAAGTGCCTGATCTTTTGGATATTTATAAACACCAGATGATATAAGTGGAAAAGCTACAGTTTTACACTTATATTCTTTTGCAATATTAAGGGAATTTCGATAACAAGAAGCAAGTAACTTCTCTTCACCATTGTTTCCACCAGTCCAAACAGGACCTACTGTATGAATTACATATTTACAAGGTAGATTATATCCCTTTGTAATTTTTGCCTCCCCTGTTTTACATCCCCCAAGCATTTTACACTCTTTTAAAAGTTCTTCACCAGCTACATCATGAATGCATTGGTCAACTCCTCCACCTCCCAGCAAAGAAGAATTTGCTGCATTTACTATTGCATCAACTTCAACTTTTGTAATATCACTACGAATTATTTCTAACGGCATGGTTTTTTCATCCTCTTTTAATTTTTTATTTTTAATAACCGATTATTTAATCGAACTCTATAATATATTTAAATAAACATTGATTTTTATGAATTTATAGCATTTATTCAAAATTATCTCTTAATAAAATTTTATCTATAAATTCAGTTTCACTTATTTTTATTTTAGAAACAAATCCATCATTCCCATCATAAGAAATCGCATCATTAGGTATTTGTAGGCCTAATTTAATAACACATATGTCATTTCGAGGTTTAACATTATGTTCATATTTAGAACCCTTATTCATCCTAAATTCTTCTTTATCATTTATTTTATTATCAGGATAAAAATAATAACCCATTTTAGCATCAAATCTAAACATATATGCAAGTAATTGAAGATAATCTTTATTCCCAATATTATTAATAGTTTTGTACTTCGCATCAGCAATTATTCTATCTTGAACAGTTTGACTTAAAAAATCAGGATATATCTTTCCTTGAAGATTTCCGTAACAATCTGTAAACAGCCATTGAGTACCTTCACCTTTTTTATTCATAGGATGATAAAATTTTATGTCATATTCTAAAAACAATGAGTTGATATATTCTTCCCAAAGCCATGACCCATCAAACAATATTCCGTAAATTTGTCGTTCTCCAGTACCTATTTGATGTTTATCATGCCTCAAAATCATTAAACATAAACGCTGTAATTCTCTATACTCATGATAATAAGCATGTGATACCATATTTCTTTTATTTTTTGATATAATTTTTATTCTATTGTGATATTCATAGTTTCCTGTAAATTCAAAAACAGACCGTATTTCATCTTTTACTTTAACCAATAAGTTATTACCATATGGTTTGATTTTGATGAACTCAATTGTATGACGAATTAACTGCATCAAATAATTATCAAATGAGAACTCACGTTTACTATATGCGATGTTTCCCCTAAAGGGTGTATTATTCTTAATATGTCTAGTTATATCAATAGTTCCTTTTACATTACTGTCATTATACAGATTTCTTGTATAGGTTTTAAAAGCCCCCTTTCGCATTGCTTTTTTCAAGTATAATGGAAACAAAAAGACTAACAAATTAAAAAAACGCTTATCTTGATTGCCATCAGTATTAAGTTCAAGAATATTAGGAAAATCCAAGACACGCTCTAATAAATATTGAAAAAAGAAATCATGCTCACTAGACGAAAAACGTGATTCAATAACTATTCTTTCATCACCATAACCAAGAAACCCCATTACATTGCTTGTTCGATAATCATCATTAACGCTTTGAAGAATCATCAGGTCTTTTGTTATATCTTCTGCATCATTAATCATTTCAGGGAATACAAAGACGCCCTCTTTCTCAAGCTGTTTTAATGTTTTGTCAGCAATCTTTTCCGTTATTTTATTTACCTCACCCAATTTATATTTACTGATTAAGGAATTATCCTTAATTTTGATTTTCGGCATTGCTGTCACCTGCTTTTAGTTTTTCATAACCATACACTTTTGCAAATTTATTCATAATAACTTTTTCATCATATATTCCATGAATATAATCCTGCAATAACGGTGATAGATAATCAGTCCATAATTTATCAAAAGTTAAATATTTTAATTTCAAAAAGTACGATGCCCCAATATGGTAATTCTCATTAAGTTCTTCAATCTTAGATATTTCATTATTTAGTGCTGTCATACGTTGAATTGCTTCATCCTTCTTTTCACCTAATGAATCAAGCATTTCTAGTCTTTCATCTGCTTTAATCTCAATAAATCTAAATCTACGACGCATTGCAAAATCAAAACTATCAACAGAACGGTCTATATCATTCATAGTGCCTATTATGTAAACATTCTCTGGAATAAAGAATTTCTCATCAGTATTGTCATGCAAGTTTGAATATTGAGTTGATACTTCACCAACTTGACCACGATAACCTGGATCTATTGAAAAGAATAATTCACCAAAAATTTTAGAAATTTCTCCACGATTAATTTCATCAATTATGAATATATATGGTTTTAATTTTTCTTGTTGTGATTTTTGTGAATCATCAAAGTTCTTTTTAGCTTTTGCAACAAATCTTTTAAATATACCATCTTGAAGTTCAAAACCCATTGATCCATCATCACTTAATTTTGGTCGTAATCCCTCTACAAAATCAGTATAATCATAACTTGGATGAAATTGTACAAATTCAATCTGTTTTTTCTGATCATCTTTTAACTGTGTGTAGTCCTTAATAGATCCATTACTAATAATATAAGCTGCTATTTCTTTTGCAAGATAAGATTTCCCAGTACCAGGAGCACCACGTAAAATAATATTTTTTGATTCAATTAACATTTGAGAATATTTGTTTAAGTATTCCTTTGACTCCTTATTATCAATTTTATTCATATCAGATTTATCATTTTCCTTATCTTCTTTTTCACGATAAACTAGAACAAATTTATCCCCTTCTTGACCAAATCGTTTTAGACATTCTTGTACAAACACAATAGTAGAAAAAATATTCCAACAGTAAATAACAAATTGCTTTCCTTCATCGTAATTATATGTCAAATTTTCAAATGAATTTCTTTGTTTTTTAAATTCATTCTCACTTGAATAAATACCACGAAAAACCTCTTTATTAGGCTCATATTGACAAATAGGAAATTTCTCTTTTTCCTCAATAGACAATGATCTTATAAACGATTCAAACACTTGAAAGGCTAGTCTTGGCATTGTTTGATTAGAGATTTTTTTCTCACCTTTACTATACTTGCGTTTTATTTTTTCACCACTATTTTTATTAAAATATACATCTAATGGCTTATAGTTATCACCTAGTGCTAGATTATTCATTGTAAATCTATCATCACTTGAAGTAACATCATTAGCAGTAATTATCAACTCATATTTTTCTTGTTTTTTTCCGTTTTCATCAAGAATACTTTGTTTAGAAATGTTATTTAAATTTTTCATTTAACACCATCCTCTTTTAATTTTTTACTTTAAAATTATTATACTATATTTCGGTATAACAAGCAATATTTATTGGTATTTTTCTCATTATATACAAGATATTATATATAATTATATTTTAAATAATTTATGCTTTATTTGTTGAATTTATGTGTTTTTTATGTTAAAATAAGATAGGTAATTTTAAATGCTTTTAAGGTGGTATATTGATTTGGTGATAAATTCTATTTTTATAAATAACTTCGGAAAACTCAAGGATTTTGAGATAAATTTTCACCATAAGTTAAATGTCATTTATGGTGAAAATGAGTATGGAAAAACAACACTCATGAACTTCATAAAAATGATGTTTTACGGCTGTAACAGTAAATCAAATGATATAAATAAAAATATGCGAAAAAAGTACACACCTTGGGACGGCTCTACCATGTCTGGAATTATTAATTTTAATCATAATAATACAGAATATAGACTAGAAAGAGAATTCTATAACTCAAATACATCTGATAAAATATCACTTTGGAATATTACAAAAGGTGAAATCGAAGATATTCCTAGTAAAGTAGAACTTGGACAATTATTTTTTAATTTATCTTCAAATACATTTGATAAAATTATTTATATGGATTTCTATTCATCAAATATTAGTAACATGGATAAAACAAATGAACTTTCACAAAAATTAATGAATTTATCACTTTCTGGTGATGAAAGTATTTCTCAACAAAAAGTAATAAAACGATTAAAAGAATCAAAGGAATATATAAAATCCAAAAGTGGTAAAAATGGTGTTTATGATAAACTTAAATCTAAATTATCGGATTTAACTGAGGAACTTGCAAAAGCTAAACTTATAGAAGAACAAAAACAAAATGACTATTCTCAATATGAAAATACCATAAAAAAAATTAAAGCAACTGAAGAAAATCTAATAAAATTAAAAGAATTATCAGACTACTATGAAAAACAAAATGAATTTTTAACTATTAAAAATATTATAAACAACGACTCAAACATTATCTCTATTGAAAATAAACTAAATGAACTTTACGACCAAATATCCAACGAAAAATTTGTTATTAATAAAGCCTTTATGGACAAGTGTACTGATATGCTTTCGCAAATAAATTTGCTAAAAAAATTAAAAGAAGAAAGAATACAGGAGTTGCAATCTTACGAAAGAGAATTCAAGATAAATCATAAAGATGAATTTTCCGTTCACAACGAAGATGAAGGTATTTTGGATGAACTAGAAATTAACCTTAACAACAACTCTGAAATGTATACAAATCATAATATAAAACTTGAACAAATCCAGGAACAAATTTCAGAACAGGAACATGCTTTAAAAAATCAAAATACCAATAACAACTTTTTTACTTTTAAAAACATTTTAGTTATAACTTATATATCTGCATTGATTCTTTTAACGTACTTTTCATTTAAAACAGATATATATCAAATTATTTTTTTAATTCCTATTTTAACTTTTATTTTTATTTTTTTATCTAATTATATTAATAAAAATTTTTTTAAAAATAAAGAAAAAGACGACATTCAAAAAATTACTTTAGATAAAATTTTTGAACTAAAAAATGAAGAAAAAAAGATTTTAAAATCCATGCAGTTTTTATTAAATAAACAAAACGAAATTCAAAAAAATATTGATTTAATCAAAAAAAGTCAAAGAGAGCTTGAGGCAGAGCAAAATTTATATTTAACCAAAATCAAAAATATTCATGAAAATATTGAAAAGACTAAGTTAAATATAAATCATCTTGATTTTGAAATAAATGAACTTTCTATTTTATTAATTCAATATTTTTCAAACTATAAATCTCTATTAACTATAGAAGAAATAGAGGACTCTCTTCCTAAAATAAAAGATTGTCTCGATGAAATAAATACCCTGACTATAAAACTTGAAAGCTATATGGAACAAGACATTTATAAAGACCTAAATGTAACCAAATTAAAAAAGAAATATATTGATTTAAAAACCGATTTAGAAAAATCAAACTATCCTTTTTTATCTGAAGATGAACATACCGCTTTAAAAATAAATATTGAAAATTCAAATTCTCTTCTTTATAAACTAAGAGAAGATTCTGCTGATTTAAAGGCTAAAATCAAACATATATACGCAAATTCAAAAAACATATATAGTATTGAAAAAGAAATTGATATTATTACCGAAAAAATGAAGGAAATGAATAATTATACTGAATGTATAAACATTGCCTTACATCATATAGATATAGCTTCTGAAGAAATTAGGAAAATATTTAGTCCTTCATTAAATAAAAAAACCGAAAAAATATTTTCCCAATTAACCAATTACAAATATCAAAATCTAATGATTTCTCCAAACTTTGATATAAACATTGGTGAAAATACTAAAAGCACCATACACGAGTGGCAATATTTAAGCAAAGGAACTATAGACCAAGCATATTTTTCATTAAGATTTGCATTGTGCGAACTATTGACAGAAGCTCCCACAACTATATTTTTAGATGATATACTAATTCAATATGATGAAAAACGTGCAAAGCAAGCTATTGAGTTTTTAAAAAAACATTCACAAAAAAATCAAATTATATTTTTTACTTGCCACAAACACTTTGAAACATTATTAAAAAACCAATAAAAAATACCGCATATGCGGTATTTTTTATTGGTTTTTTATTTTTTCCCTAATATAACTTTATCACCCATCAAGTATTGTTTCATTAAAGCAACGTCTGCAACATCTATAAATCCATCGGCTGTTACATCTGCAAGTAATAATTCTGAAGATGTAAGCGTTATATCTTTTACCAAATATTGATTTAATGTTACCAAATCTGATAAATCAACTTTACCGCTTTTATTAATATCACCATATAATGTGGTTACTGGCGGTTCTGTAGTTGTTGTAACAGTAGTTTTCTTTGTAACTGTTGTAACTACTGCTGGCATTTCCATACCTTCAGTAATAGAATAATACGCTGGTTTAGCCTTATAATCTTTATCAAATAAAAGAGGACATCTTGATGCACGCCAACTGTTACTATCTAACATACCCCATATAACAACATTTGTTATATTCCCCCCTGCTAATTTAACCTTTTTGATTACATCAAATATTTCTTTGTACTTATCACCTTGTTGTTTCATTCCATTTTCAGTAGTGTCAGATTGAGTAATATCCAATTCTGTAACTTGAACCTCTACACCAATATCACAGTATTTTTTCAATGCAGTTTCAAAGTCATTTGCCATAGGATACCACATATCAAGATGAGCTTGCATACCCATGCCATCTATTAAACCTTTACTGTATAAATCTGTAACCATTTTTGCGATTGCGTTCATTTTTGAATACATATACTCGTTATAATCGTTATAAAATAATTTGCAACCTTCTGGTGCATATTTTCTTGCAAATGTAAAAGCATATTCTATAAATGAATTATCACCAAATACTTGAACCCAAGCTGAAGCTCCTTCTTTTTCTAAATTTGAACCAGCATCTCTTGCCGTTCCAGTATCACTTATAGCCTCATTTACTACATCCCATGCGTAAAACTCAACATCTGGATAATTTTTCGCCAAACCTTCCATAACATTCTTTATGTAATTTTCCATACGTTTTATCATTATATCTTTTGATACCCAATCACCATCGTTAGAATAGTCTTCTTTAAAAAACCAATCTGGTGTTTGACTATGCCATACTAAAGTATGTCCTCTTACTGGAAGAGAATTTTCTGCAGCATATCTTAATAATTTATCAGCTCTTGCAAATGAAACCTGTGGATTTGTTTGATCACCTGTTTCTTCAAGATATTCCAATGTTGCAGATTGATTAAGTACAGAATCCGGTTTCAACTCATTTCCAAACGTAATATTGTTGAAATGTAAATCAATCAGATCTTCTGTTGGCTTAATTCCAACTTCTGAACCCATAATAGCAGTACCAAATTTAAAATAATCTTGATATAATGCTTTCAATGAAGGTAAATCGTGTTCTATTTCTGGATCAGGTGCTTTTTCACATTTTAAATCATCAATATAAAAATCCATATAATCTTGAGTGGTTGGATTTGGGTTATATGACGTTTGAACATATAAAGCGATGTTTGTTGCATCCATAGGAATTGTTATTTCACAATCCATTTGCCCCCAACTTCCTGAATAAGCTGTTCCGCTTGCTATAACAGGATATGACTGTGCTTCACCCTGATCATATTGTAAACATAATTCAAACTTTTGTTGTCCATATGTTTGATTTTTATATGAAGCCCATCCTGATATATGATATGTGCTTCCAGCAACTAGAGTGTCTGTTTCAAGTAACGCTCCATTCCATATTTCTGTTCTGCCAGTAACCAAGAGTGATGTTGAACTTCCATCATGTGCATAATCGGTAGATAATTCAACAACCGCATCTCCTCTTCCTGCCCATCCTGACAAACCGTCTTCAAAAGTATGATTGAAAAGCTCAGGTGTGCTCGCAAAAAAAGGTTCTACTCCTAAACCTGAAATCAGTAGTGCTGCACTTGTAAGTGTAGCAATAATTTTTTTCATAATAATTCCCCTAACATATATTTTGATTTCAAAATCAATAAAAATCAAAAAGTTTACAAATATATTTATTTATGCATTTTTTACATAAACAAAATGAATTTTTAATGATTTATATTTATATTATATCAATTTTTTAATGATTTGTACATTATTTTTTTAAATTTATAATAATTTTTTTAAATTAAATTTATTTACCGCATATTTACAACACGAACATAATGCCTTAATGCATAGGTTCCATCATGTGATTCTCCTGAAAAAACTGAAGACATATCACGTACACGCATAATTCTAACTAAGCCTGTATTTATAAGTATTTCTGATATCATTTCTCTCTTATCAATTTCGCAAATAAGTCCTGCAGTCTGCAAATAACCTTTAGTTTTTCTTAATGTTGAGAAAAGCTCACTTGATGGTAATTTTTTTACAACACAATTTCCAAACATATTTGAAAGTTCAAGTTTACTATCTTGACATATGGTTAAACTACAGTTTTCACCTATATACTTATCGCCTACATTTGCAAGCTTATCATTTTTATCTGAAAGTTAGGTCGACTCCGCAGAGTCGAAATCTCTACAAAAGTGTAAATCTTACCTTTTGTAGATAAATATTACCATTAATTCTAAAATGGTAATATCATTTCATTTTCCAAATCAACAAAACCAAATTTTTCGTATAATTTTCTGCCCATATCAGTTGCCTCTAGACTTATGTAAAATACTCCTCTATTCTTTGCATCTGATATTAGAAGATTTAAAGCGTTATGTGCTATCCTCTTCTTCTATAATTAGGTTCAGCATACATATTCATTATGTATGCTTTCTTACCACTTGGATTACAATATGTAGGCATAACATTAAAATAACTAATTCCTGCTGTTCCAACAAATTTTTTATCATCACAAATCAAAAAAGCTGTATGCACATCATTTAATAAAGCTTTTTTATAATATTCATGAGTTTCCTTTTTTACAATGGACATATCTACAGTATCATCTAAATTATTTGCGATTTTAAGTACCTTTATTCTAGTTTCAGTCAAAAAATTCAAATCATCTATTGTTGCTTTTTTATAATTTATATTCATTATTAAACCTCATTCACTTTTATAATTTTTAATTATACTATAATTTGATTCAATTGTAAATATTTCATTTATTATCTTTTGCCTAAAAAAAGCAACTACAGATTGTTTAATGTACTAAATTTTATCTATTTTATACATTTTATGTTGACAATTGTCCAGAATCACTATATAATATACTTGAATTTACAAGGTAAATTTTTTCAGTTAAAATACAATAATTAAAAGGATGGTTAATATGAAAGTAAAGAAAATTTTATCTGGTTTAATAGCATTTACAACAGTAGCTTCTTTTTTATCCTTTATGTCTGTTTTAAAACCTTCTGCTGAAACTGTACCTGCAAATTTTATACTAGGAGATATAGATTCAGATGAGAAAATTACAGTTAAAGATTTAATTATGTTAAAACAATCAATGGTTGAAACTTTAACACTAAACGATGAACAACTTTTAAAAGCTGACTTAACCCAAGATGGGAAAATAACTATGGTAGATTTAGTTATGTTAATGAAAACAATTTTAGACGAACCCAAAATAGAAATACTTCCACCTCAATTTTCTGTTCAAAGTGGTTTTTATGATGAGAATTTTCAACTGGAAATTATTAATTCAGATAGTGATTTAAAAATTTACTATACATTAGATGGTACTAAACCAACAACTGCTTCAACTGAATACAAAGAAGAAATAAATATTTCTGACCGCTCGAATGAAGATAATATATATGCTTCATTAAAAGGAATGAGTCCATATGAAATAGATTTAAATAAAAAAGTTGCGAAATCAACTGTTGTTAGAGCAATTTCTGTTGATAAAGATGGTAATACAAGCCCCATAGTTAACAGTACTTATTTTGTAGGAGAAAATTTCAAAAACAAATATAAAGATTATTCTGTAATTTCGTTAATAACAGATCCTGAAAACCTATTTGATTATGAAAAAGGAATTTATACACAAGGTAAAATCTATGACCAATGGGTTCAGGGCGGAGGGGATCCTACTGACGAAAATAAATGGGAGTTCCCAGGTAACTATATGCAAAAAGGAGAAGAGTGGGAACGACCTGTTTATATAGAGTTTTTTGACAATGATAAAAAAATAGGCTTTTCTCAAGATATGGGCATAAGATTACAAGGAAATGCAACTAGATCATATATGCAAAAAAGCTTAAAACTATATTCAAGAGAGGAATATGGTAAGAAAACGGTAAAATACAATCTTATTCCTAATAATTTAAAAGAGTCTGATACTTCTCAAGAGATAAACGAATATAAAAGGTTTATTTTAAGAAATGGTGGAAATGATGCCGAATATACAAAAATGAGAGATACCTTTATACAAAACCTTGTAAGCAATAGAGGCTTCTCAACTCAAGCATCCCGACCTACAATAACATTTATAAACGGCGAATATTGGGGTGTATATAACATAAGCGAAGATTTTAATGATGATTATATAAAATATCATTATGATATCCCTAAAGATGATGTTATAATGATGGAAAACTGGTATTTGGAAGAAGGTATTGTTGGAGAAGATGAAGGATATTATTATGGACTACTGGATTGGATAAGAAAAAATGATTTATCTTTAGCTGAAAATTATAAACAAGCATGTGAAATGATTGATATTGAAAGTCTAATTAATTATTCTTGCTCTGAAATATATATCGGAAATAAAGATTGGATGAATAATGTAAATAACATTAGAATGTGGCGTTCACGAAGTGTTACGGATAAGCTATACCAAGATGGTAAATGGAGATGGATGATGTATGACACAGAAATGTCTTTAGGTTTATATGACGAGGGAGATTATACACAGGACACACTTAAGCAGGCAATTAGTTCAGATTTAATAGTACCTGAAATAGGATACTATGATGATCATATTGTTATTTTAAGTAATCTAATGAAAAATCCTGATTTTAAAAAGAAATTTGTTGTAACTTTCATGGATTTAGCAAATGAAAACTTCAAGTATGAAAATGCAGTTAAAAAACTCGATGAAATGATTGCATTGTATAAACCAGTAATGCAGGAACAATATGAACGATTTGGTCCTGCATGGGTTAATAAATGGTATACTCCTGAAATAACATTTTTTGATGAAGAAGTTGGTTATATTAAAAAATTCCTAAAAAATAGAGGAGATTTTTCTATTCAAATGTTTACAGATAATTTAAATTTAAGTGGAAAAACTGCAAATGTTAAACTAAATTTAAATGATATAGATGCAGGGAAAATAAAAGTAAACACCATTTATCCAACCTTTAATGATGGTTCTTGGAGTGGAAAGTATTTCGTAGATTATCCAGTAGAAATATCTGCAAGTCCAAAGACAGGATATAAATTTATTGGATGGCAAGGTGCAAGTGAAAGTATAGAAAAGAATATAACAGTTAATTTTACAGAGGACATAACTTTAACAGCAATTTTTGAAAAAATTAAATAATCGTTAAATAGTAACAAAAAAAGAAGATATTAATTATCTTCTTTTTTTATAAAATCATAAAAAGCTATATTTAAATCAGTAGGTTTTTCAATACCATCAACAATACCGTTGTCAGTATATTGCCATATTTTAAAATCATAAATCATTCTTGGTAAACTGGCATAATGAGCTAGCCACATATCATACTTGGCTAATTTTCCAATATCATAATCTCTATTCAAGAAGTTTGGTGAACCATAATACATAACTTTGTAACCTGAATTTTGAATTTTATCACAAAATACATAACATAAATCGGTTAGAACTGACTTATCCACACCATTAGTTCTTGCATTTGGTTTATCGGTATAGTATTCCCAATCATATACAACAGGATAATTAAACTGATAATCTTTTATATTTGATAAAACAAATTCAGCTTCCTCTCTAGCTTCTTCAACAGTAAGTGCTTGAGAATAAAAATACACTCCAACCTCTATCCCTGCTTCTATCGCTCCTTGCATATTTTGATGAAAATTATTATCTAAGAATAATCCACCTTCTTCATACCCCCTATATCCTACCCTAATAAATGCAAAATCTACACCAAAATTTTTGACTTTTTGCCAATCAATATCTTTTTGATGTTGTGATACATCAATTCCAAACAAGGAGGTTTTTATACCATTTTCGTAATATTCTTTTTTCCCATTTACATCAATTAAATTATTGAAATCATAGTTATGTTTTGGAATTTTAATATCTGGTGAAATATAGTGAGACTTGTTACCACTCGTATAATATTTCAAATAATTTTCTGAATTTTTTATAGTTAAATTATATGTAATTATTACTACAAAAAACATAAAAAGAATATTTGAAAAACCTCTTTTTAAATTTTTTGATCTTTTAATTTTCATCACGCTCCGCTTTATTGCCTTTTAAATTTTATAACTTCGATCCTTTAGTTCCACCTAATTTTACGCCTGCCAAAATATTTGTTTCAAAGGAGTATGAAATATCTTTATTTTCTCTATCTCTTTTTAATGATAAACTTATCATTTTATCTAACAATTGCGAATACTTTACTCCCACTGGTTCCCAAAGATAAAAAGCAAGTGAACCTGGAATTGTATTTATTTCATTTACCCAAATTTTGTTTGTTTGAGTATTAATCATAAAATCTATTCTTGAAACACCATTGCATCCCAAGCATTTAAAAGTTTCTACAGCAAGATTTCTAATATCATCTCTCATTTCTTTTGATATATCTGCTGGTAATTTTCTCTTAAGTGAAGTCATTCCAGATGATTTTGTACCACCATCTTTTGAGCCGTTTGACATATACTTATCTTCATAACTTAAAATTTCATCTGTATTTACAGGTTCTTCGCACTCAGATGCTTCAGCATCTTCAAAATCACCTAATACTGAACAATTTACTTCTTTTAAATTTTCAACTACTTTTTCTATCAACAGTTTATTTGCAAATTGAAAAGCATATTCTATAGCATCTTTTAAGCCTTCTTCATCATTAGCTTTTTTTATGCCTATACTTGAACCTAGATTTATTGGTTTAACAATTACAGGATAACTTAATTTATTTTCTATTTTTTTAATATTTTCCACAGAATTTAAATTATAATTTTTTATATCTATAAGAATGCAATCTAAAACTGGGATACCATTGTCCTTTAAAACAGTTTTCATAACATATTTATCCATTCCAACTGCTGAAGATAAAACGTCACAACCAACAAAAGGAATAGAAAGAGTTTTGAAATATCCTTGTAATGCACCATCTTCAACATTTGTACCATGTACTATTGGAAACGCAACATCTATATAATCCAAAATATTATTACCAAACTTTTTAAAAGGATATCTTACTATATTTAATTTATTATTTTCATTTATAAGTATTACTTTTTGACTTTTTGACAATAAATTTTTAACGTTTTGGTATTCCTCTATCTTACTTATATCTTCACCCACATACATATCATTGTTTTTAGCTATATATATTGGAATAATTTCATATTTACTTTTATCAAAAGCACCTATAGCCTGAATAGCAGATATTATAGAAACCTCATGTTCTACACTTTTACCACCAAAAAAAACTCCAACTTTTATTTTCATAGAAAACGTCCTCTTTCAATAATAAAATAATTTATTTTAATATGACTAAAAATTATCTGGTAAATCATTTTCAAGTAATACTACCTTTTGCAATCCGTTTGTATTAAGTGAATTTACCTTATCTAACGCTTCTTTTAAATTAGAAGCTACGAAAATTTTATCTTCATCATAATTTTCAGATTTTAAACCATCATAAATAGGTTTGGTTTGATTTTTCCCAACTAAAGCAATATAATCACATACACTAGCAGCATTTTTACCAAATTCAAAATTACACTCATATTGTTTGCTTCCTAATTCTACCATACCAGGTGTAACCATAACTTTAAATGCTTCAAAAGAACCTAGTGTTTCAAGTGCAGCCTTTGTTCCACTTGGATTTGAATTATAAGCATCATCTATAATAATTGAATTTCCGCCTTTTATAAGCTGTAATCTATGAGGAACACTTTCAAGTCTTTTTACTTGAATAATTAACTGTTCCATAGATACACCTAACTTATGTGCTACAGCTATAGCACCAACTATATTGCAAACGTTATGTTTACCTATAAGTTTGGTATTGAATTCAAATTCTTTTCCTTCTTCATCTTTAAGTTTAAAAGTCGAACCATTTATAGAGACCTTAATATCATATGCTCTATATTGATTTTTTCTATTGTCCTCTATTCCATAACTAACAACATTTTTATCAATTTTCTTATTGAAGATATAATCATTATCATAGTTAAGAAAAACCATACCATTTTTATCAATTGCGTCTGCAAGTTCAAACTTTGTTTTTACTACATTTTCAACTGTTTTGAAACTTTCTAAATGTTGAGGTCCTATAGATGTTATTACACCATGTTTTGGATGAACAATATCGCATATCTCTTTTATATCGTTAATATTTTTAGCACCCATTTCACATATAAAAATTTCATGAGTAGCTTTCAATGAGGTTCTTATTGTTTTTACAACACCCAAAGGTGTATTAAAACTTTCAGGAGTCATAAGTACATTATATTTAGCTGATAATAATTTATTTAAATAGAATTTAACGCTAGTCTTACCATAACTGCCTGTTATTCCAATTACAGTTATATTTGAACATGATTGTAACATTTTTTTCGCATCATTTATATACCAGTTGTTAATATAACTTTCTATTGGCTTATTAATAAGATTAGACAGCAATAAAATAAATGGTGAAAAAGCAATGAATAAAAACACCTGCAATGAAGTTAATATTTTTAAATCCATGTTAAAATATACAGCGACTAAGTTTAAAAAAGTCAGTATTCCAAAAGTAGTTATCATTCTTTTTACTCTTGGCGTGTATACCAAAGCCTTTTTCGCTTTTTTAGGTTTGTTGATATATGCTACAAAAAGATATAGTAGAGCAGATAAAACGTAACCTATTTCGGATAAAAATCCTACAAATGGTATTGTAAGAAGTAGTGGTATAAGCTTAATAATTAACGTGTTTTTATTTTTTTTTATCCAATCAAAATGAACATTTGGTTTATAGGAGTTGAGCTGAAACATATGTACTTGATTTATAAGAACAAGTCCTAAAGCTAAAATAGATGAAAAAACAAACATCAGAAAAAAAATAAATTCCATAGTAAACCTTCCTGTAAAAGTTTTTTATTTTAAATTTTTATATAATTACGTTACTATTCAGCTATATGTATAAGTCCGATATATTTTACCGAAGGTCCAGGGCGACGGGAAAACTCGGTTGACTCCGCAGAATCGAAATCCTTGGAAAACCGTAAACTTTACCTTTAGAGTCTGAATATTAACATAATTACCTATTATTAAGAAAAGCATCTAAAACCCTATGAACTAAGCCAAATTGTTCTAAATACGAATAGTGTCCCGCACCTTTTACTGTAACAAGACCCGAATTCTTTATTAGCTTCTCCATTTTCTGTCCATCAGATAAAGGAGTTGCAGTATCTTTATCTCCCCATATAAGTAAAGTTTCTTGTTGTATATTACTTAAAAGTGGCTCTAAATCCTCATTTACAACCTTTACTAAAACTTGTCTCATTATTGGTGAAGCAGCATTATAGTCTGCTGAACCATTTTTCTTTCTTAATTCTTCAATAGCTTCTGGAAAAGCCTTCTTAACAAATGACAAATTTAAAGCCCATCGGGTTAATTTGTACATTCTTTGCTTCAATTTCTTTTTTAAAGTTTTTTTAGGCAAAATTCCTGCACTATCCACTAAAATTATTTTTGATACTTTAAAAGGTAAAGATTTAATATTTGACATTTTTATAATAACTCTTCCACCAAATGAATGGCCTAATAAAACAGTATTATCAATATTTTGTGATTTGATAAACTCAATAACAAAATCCACATAATCATCTAAACACCAAGGATTTTGTGGTTCGTCTGTACCCCCAAAACCAGGCATATCCAAGGCGTAAACCCTACAATACTTTGATAAATGTTCTATCATTTTTTCAAATAAACCTATATTTGACCCCCATCCATGCAATAAAACTATATTTTCGCCATTACCCTTTACAATAAAATTTGTCTCCAAATTTTTTATAGTAATTTTCAATTTAACAATCATACTCCTTTTATAATAAATATGATATTTTACATAACACCAATTTATATTATACGTTATTATAGACTTCAAGTCAAGAAAAAAAGCCAAATTTAATTTACATAATATGTGAATTAAATCCTATTTTCTTAATTGACAAATATAGAATAAATATATATAATTAACTTATTAAAAATATTTAAAGGAGGATGAAAATGGTTACTTTTAAGATTGCTGCTATATTTAAAGACAATATGGTTTTACAAAGGAACAAAAAAATATCAATATGGGGTACTGGTACTTCTAACAGTAAAATTACAGCTAGAATCAATGATAATTTATCTACTACAAAAGTAGATAAAGATGGGAATTGGATTTTGCATCTAAATAAAATGTCTGAAGGAGGACCATACATCCTCAGTATAACAGACAAAACTACAGATATAAATTTATCAAATGTAATGATAGGTGAAGTTTGGTTTGCAAGTGGTCAATCAAACATGGACATGGAATTAATAAATTCATTAAACGGAAAAGAAGAATTAAAAAATATAAATCCCCACATCCGATATTACTATACACCTAAAATAACCTATTTTGAAAATGATTTTGAAAATATAGAGGAGCAGAGTGTTTGGGAAGACTCAACATCTAAATATACATGGCGTTGGTCAGCAGTTGCATATTATTTTGCAAAAAAACTTGCTGAAAAACTAAATATAACTATTGCAATTATTGGTTGTGCATATGGAGGAACATCTGCTTCTGTATGGGTTAATAAAGAAACTCTGAATAATAGTAAACTAAAAGCTTATTTAGATGATTACAACAGCATTTTAAATTCAAAAACAGAAGATGAATATTTAAACGAATTAAATTTACATAACGAGCGAAAAATGAACTGGGATAAAAAATGTAGCGAACTTAAATTTAAAAATCCATTGATTAGCTATAATGAAATAGTTAATATCATAGGTGATGAGCCTTGGTGCCCTCCTATGGGTTTTAAGTCACCATTTAGGCCATGTGGTTTATATGAAACTATGCTTAAAAGAGTGTGCCCTTATACAATACAGGGATTTATTTATTATCAAGGAGAAGGTGACGATCAAAATCCACACCTTTATCAAGAATTATTGACAAGCTTAATAAAATCATGGAGAAAAGAATGGAAGGATGATAATCTACCTTTTATTTTTGTTCAATTACCTATGTACATGGAAGAAAATCAACAAGATTTTAAACACTGGTGCTTAATTCGTGAAGCACAACTTAAAACTTATTTAAAAGAATATAATGTTGGTATTGCAAACGCTATTGATTTAGGAGAATTAAACAACATACATCCTGTTAATAAAAAACCTGTTGGCGAAAGACTGGCCTCACAAGCATTATATCTTGCGTATAAATATGATATAGATGAAAATGGACCAATGTATAGAAGTCACAAAATACATAATAATTATATAGAAATAACCTTCAACTATGCAGAAAATGGTTTTTTAATAAAAGGCGAATTTATTAAGGGTTTTGAAATAGCAGGTCAAGACAAAATATTTTTCCCTGCACAAGCTATTGCAAAAGGTGATAAAATAAGACTTTCGTCAGAACATGTTTCAAACCCCAAATATGCTCGATATTTATGGTATAATTATTACCCCGAAATCACTCTATATAACAACATTGGATTTCCAGCTTTTCCTTTTAGAACTTATAGTGATTAAAAAACGAACAAGTTACTATTCATCCATATGTATAGGGTGGAGATGTTTTACCGAAGGTCCAGGGCGACTAGGAAGGCCTGTCGACTCCGCAGAGTCGAAACCCTTGCAAAACCATAAACGTTCCCTTTTAGAACTTATGGTAATTAAAAATAAACAAAACCTCATGGAAATCCCATGAGGTTTTGTTGTTACACACTTATTTCTAATATAGGTTCATAGATAGAGGCTCCAGCTGGAACCATAGGTAAAACGTTTATGTTTTTATCTATAATACAATTTATCAAAACAGGACTATCTGAATTAAGTGCTTCTTTTAACTTATCTTCTATTTCGGATTTTTTGCTGATTTCAAAATATTTTATTCCAAAAGCTTCAGATAACTTGGAAAAATCCACATCTTTGTCTAAAGTGGTTTGAGAATATCTCTTTTGATAAAAAAGTGTCTGCCATTGTCTTACCATTCCTAAAACACCATTATTTAAAATCAATTCTATAACAGGGACATTGTACTTTGCTACTGTGGATAACTCGTTCATATTCATAAAAAAGCTACCATCGCCAGCAACATTGATTACTTTTTTGTCTGGATTTGCAATCTTTGCACCTATTGAAGCTCCTAGACCATAACCCATAGTACCTAGTCCACCTGAACTAGCAAAAGATCTTGATTTTTTAAAGTTATAAAACTGTGCTGCCCACATTTGATTTTGACCTACTTCAGTGGTTATTATAGCCTCCCCATTTGTCAAATTACAAAGGGTTTCTAATACATCTTTAGGTAAAACCGCATCTTCATTTTCAGAAACCATGCCAAGAGGATATTCTTGTTTCCATGAATATATTTTTTCCATCCATTCCGAATGATTTTGTGCTGGCAAGCATTTATTCAATTTTTTCACAATATAACCTAAATCTCCAGTTATATTTTTAGAAACAATAATATTTTTATTTATTTCTGCTGGGTCAATATCTATATGCAAAATTTTAGAATTTTTACAAAAAGTAGTGTTATTACAAATAACTCTATCACTAAAACGTGAACCTAATACTATAAGTAAATCACAATTTTCTAATGCCAATGCAGAAGTTTTTGTACCATGCATGCCCATCATTCCTGTGTATCTGCTGTTTGTATTATCAAAAGCACTTTGACCCATTAAAGATAATGAAACTGGAGCATCTACAAGTTCAACAAAATTGGCAAATTCATCAAAAATATTTGCTGAAGTTACACCACCACCTGCATATATAAAAGGGTGTTTACTTTCTTTTATCATCTTTACTGCTGAAAAAATACTATCATCTAATTCATCGTCAACTTTATACAAGTATTCTTTTATATCTTTATTTATAAACTCACATTTTTGAGCAGTGATATCCTTTGGTATATCAATTAAAACAGGACCTTTTCTTCCTTCATTTGCAATATAAAAAGCTTCTCTAATTGTATCTGCAAGTTTTGTAATATCTTTTACTATATAATTATGCTTAGTTATAGGCATCGTAATGCCTCTTATATCTACTTCTTGGAAACTATCTAGTCCCAAAAGTGAAGTAGGTACATTTCCTGTTATAGCAACAACAGGAACACTATCCATATATGCTGTTGCAAGTCCAGTAACTATATTTGTTGCACCTGGACCAGAAGTAGCTATAAGAACACCTGTTTTACCTGTTGTTCTTGCATAGCCATCTGCTGCATGTGACGCACCCTGTTCATGTGCTGTTAATATATGTTTTATTTTTTCACTATACTTATAAAGTGAATCATATATATTTAATACAGCTCCACCTGGATAACCAAATACTGTATCAACACCTTGTTCTAGAAAACATTCTATAATAATATCCGCACCATTAATTTCCATAAATATCAACTCCATTTTAGCTTAATTGTAATTTTTTTATAAAAAGTTAATTATTTTAAATTTAAACAATCAAAATAATTAATTACTAAAGTTACCTATCAAATATAACATATATTAAATATTATGTCAATGTCATTTGTTTGATTAACTTCCTGTAAATAAGTAAAAAAACAATGTTATTTTAAATTAAATAACATTGTTTTGTAATTTGTTAAATATAATAATTTTTTATAAAACCAAAGAAGGTGGTGTAAATACTCTTGTTGCTAATTCAGCATCATACATATATAAACCTTTTCCGTCCATACCAAACAATTTGTATTTTTCAATTAATTCATCTGAATTTTTTTCTTCTTCGCCTTGTTCTTTAACAAACCAATCTAAAAACTGAATAGTTCTAAAATCTTTTGCATTTTGTGCTGCTTCATATACTTCATAAATAGAAGCAGTAATAAACTTTTCATGTTCCAAAGAAGCTTCTAAAGGTTGAAGAAAGTCTGTATACTCAACATCTGGTCCTGAAATACCTTCTAGTTTTACTTGCTCTGAATTATTTAATAAATATGTCATAAACAGTTGAGCATGTGCTAGTTCTTCTTGTACTTGAACTGCAAACCAATTTCCAAAACCGTTTAAATTTTTTGAAATAAAATAATTTGATATATCTAGATATAAATATGCAGAATATAACTCCTTATTTACTTGTTTCACCAATAAGTCTGATACATTTTTTTCTAACATAATATTCCCTCCATTTTTGATTTGGTATAATAAATACCTTAAATTAATTATATACTATTATTTTCATTATTGCAAGTTTTTATTTTTAATTATAATTTTAAATAATTTACACTTTACACATATTAAATAGTTTGATATAATATAAAATAATGGTTCTAAATAATTTTCTAATAATATATTAAAAAACAAAATAAAAGGAGGTTGCAAAAATGAAAAAATATGTATATATTATCGCCGCTTTTTTTATAATAGTTACTATCATTTCGATTAGTATTTATGACTATAAAAAATTGAATCAAAACAATTATTATCAAAATACTCCAGATGTCTCTTTAGATATTCAACTACCTGTTACTACTACAAACATATGGAACGCAATAAATGAACTAAATCAAAAAGATTCTACTCTTGAAACAAGTGAAAACACAAATACCGAACTATACTACAAAGCCATTACAGATGCACAAGGTTCTATTGTTGAACTCCAACCAGTAGAAGTAGTGGTAAGTATAACAGCAACTACAGACGACCCTCAAGTAACTCAAGCACCATCTTCTGAGGCTGATAAAATAAATTAGATAGTTGATTTTATGTTACTATTCAACCATATGTTAAAGTTTACGGTTTTGCAAGGGTTTCGACTCTGCGGAGTCGACCGGGCTTTCCGGTCGTCCTGGACCTTCGGTAAAATATCTTTGCCTTTAACTTTAGAGGCTGAATAGTAACTATTTTATACTTTTATTTCTCTATGATGTACTGGTGTGGAAAAAACAATCTGTGTAGACGTATTACCAAAATGCTGCAACTGACCTATAAACATATCTAACTCCTGAGTACTTGGAAAAGCAACTTTCATAAGCATAGAGTACCCGCCAGTTACACAGTTGCATTCTAATACATTTGGGAAATTACTTATGAAAGGATAAAATTCCTGTTTTTGATTTGCTGAAATCTCCAAGTTTATAAAAGCAGTTATATGATAACCCAGTTTTTGTCTATCTACAATTGTAGTATACCCTAAAATAAGTCCCTGTTTTTCTAGCTTTTCTATTCTTGATGAAACAGCAGGGGCAGACAAAAAAACTTTTGATGCAAGGACTTTAAGTGGACATCTTGCATTTTCCTGTAACAAATTAATAAGCATGGAATCTATTTTATCCATAAAAAACACCTCCAAAATAGCAAAAGGAGCGTATCAAATTAATGATACGCTCCTTTGCGTTATTAAAATTATAATATAATTTTGTGAACAAATTTATAACTAAAAGTAAACTTTTTGTGTACAAATAAAATAAATTAAGAAAACCTATAAAATACTATAAATTAATTTACAAAATAATTTATTTATTTTAGTTTTTATTTCTTTTTTACCTTATTTATTTCTTGTTTAGTTCTATTAACATCGTTCAAAGTATTTGTGAAGAATTTTTCAGCATTGTTTAACAAGCTGTCTACATACTCGTTTGTAGCGCCTCTTATTTCCTTAGATCTTGTTTGAGCTTGAGTTAGCATTTCAATAGCCTTTTGCTTAGCTTCTTTTACTATTGCATCATTTGCAACCAATGCTTTTGCTCTTTCCTCTGATCTTTGTACTATTTGCTCTGCTTTTTGCTCTGCTTCACGAATAATTCTTTCGCAATCAAAATCTATAAGCTTAGCTCTTTTAATTTCCTGTGGAATATTTAATCTGATATCATTAATTAAATCTCTTAAACGTTCTCCATCAATTAAAACCTTATGACTTGCAAATGGAAAAGTAGCAGACTTATCAAGAAGTTCATCCATTTGTTCAAGAATTTCATCAATATTACTCATCAATCAAACCCCATTCAATAATATTTAATCGAATAGGTACTCCTTTCGTAATTTTTTAAATGTATATTTTCAATTATTTACATGTTACTAGATTGAACAAAAATCCTAGTAGCATTACTTGTTAAAATAATTATTTTTGTTGTTTTTTACCCTGTTCATAATTGTATCTAATATGTTTGCTGGAACAAAACTACTTATATCACCATCATAAAAAGCAATTTGTTTTACAACACTAGAACTAAGGTACATATTTTCAGAGCTAGTTGTCAAAAAAACTGTTTCAGCACTTGGATATAATTTTTTATTAGCTAATGCCATTTGAAATTCATATTCAAAATCCGTAACTGCACGCAATCCTTTTACAATTGCATTTGCCTCAACATTTTTAACATAATCCGCTAGCAATCCATCTAAAATATCTATAACAACATTATCCATTCCTTCAGTTACTTTAGAAATCATACCTAATCTTTCTTCTGGGGTAAATAATGACTTTTTGTATAAATTTGTTGAAACCAAAATAATAACTGAATCAAAAAGCTTTGAGGCTCTATTGAAAATATCAACATGCCCTAGTGTAACTGGATCAAAACTTCCAGGACAAACAGCTATCCTTTTCATTTACTCTTCACCTTCCATTAACTGATATTTGCTAATGGCTATCTTACCATACTTATATCTCTTTTGAAGTTTTAATTCACCAATTATTTCAGGCAAATCAAGCTTAACATCATGTTCACATATCAGCTTTCCTTCTAAGTTCATGATAGGTGCTATTAACGGAAGCACTTTAACTAATTCACCATCATGGTATGGTGGGTCCAAAAACACCAAATCAAACTTTTCAATTGTTGTTTTAATAAAATCTTCAGCAGTCATATTTATAATCTTACTTTGCTCCGAAAAACCTGTTGAATTTATGTTTTCTGAAATAACATTTATTGCAACTTTTGATTTATCAACAAAATAAGAAATACTTGCACCTCTGCTTAATGCTTCTATTCCCATTTGTCCGCTACCTGAAAATAAATCCAAAAACTTTGAATTTATAAGTTCAAATTGGATAGAAGAAAAAACTGCTTCTTTTACTTTTTCAGTAGTTGGACGAACATCATTTCCTACAACTGATTTTAATTTATGCCCTCTGGCTATACCTGTTATTACACGCATCTATATATAACTCCCAAAAAGTTAATAATAAATATTACTAACTATATTTAATATGCTTCTAATTATACACTAATTTTTAAATTTTGTCTATAGATTTATAATAAATTTAAATAATTCATGTGCTATATCCAAATTTACACCTGCAATTTTAGCCAAATCATCGGGTGTTGCTTTTTTTAATTCTTCTTTTGTTTTAAAATGCATAATTATTTTTTGTGCTTTTTTTGTTCCTATGCCCTTTATTTTCGTCAATTCTAATTCATAAGTTGTTTTAGCATGAAGGGTTCTTTGGTATGAAATAGCAAATCTATGCATTTCATCTTGAATTTTTGTAATAAGACTAAAAGCTGACTTTAAACTCGATACAGAAATTTCTCCACCACTTGAAGAAATAGCTCTTGTTTTATGTTTTCCGTCCTTAACTATACCATAAACAGGAACGTTTATACTAAGTTCTTTTAAAACAGGCAGCACGGCATTTACTTGCCCTTTTCCGCCATCAACAAATATCAAATCAGGTAATCTTGAAAAACCTTCATCCTCTGTATTTTCATCTAGATATCTGTTGAATCTTCTGGTAAGTATTTCTTTCATACTCGCATAATCGTTTTGTATATCTATACTTTTTATCATAAATTTTTTGTATGCTTTTTTTAGTGGTCTTCCATTTTCAAAAACAACCATGCCAGCACACATAGATGTGGAAGCCAAATTTGAAATATCATACGCTTCGATATATGAAGGGATTTTATCCATTCCTAAAAGCTTACTTAGTTCTTCAAGTGCTATGAGTTCTTTACCTGTTCGCCCTACTTTTAACGATAAGTGTTCACTAGCATTATTTTTTGATAACATAATTAATTTTAAGTTTTCACCTTTTTTTGCTTGAAATATTTTAACTGATTTTTTAAATTTATTTTTAAATAATTCTTCTATATCATTTTTGTTTTCTATTTCTTTTTCAATGAAAATATTTTTTGGTGCCTCATCTTTATTCATATAATATTGAACAATAAAATTTTCTAAAAATTCTTCATCTAAGTAATCAATATTATAAAAATATATTAATTTATCAAAAAGCCTTCCTCCACGATACATCAATATAGAAACACAAACATATTGTAAATTTTCTACATATGCAATAACATCTGTACTATCTCTCTCATTATCAATTATTTTCTGTCTATCTGCTGCTTTTAAAATAGCATCTATTCTATCTCTAATCTGTGCTGCCTTTTCAAACTCTAAGTTTTCAGAGGCTTCAAACATCTCTTTTTTCATTTTTTCTATAGAATCTTTGCTTCCTTTTTTTATATACTCTATAGCCTGCTCAATTATATATGAATATTCCTTTTCATCTGTTTTTCCTAGACACAATCCAAAACACTGTTTTATATAATAATTTAGACATGGACGTTGTTTATTAAATTCCTGTGGAAACTTACGCTTGCATACAGGTAAGCAAAAAACTCTATTTACCTCCATAACTGTTTGTTTTGTAACAAAAGAACTGGTATATGGACCAAATGTCTTTCCTTTTTCAATATACTGCTTTTCGGCAACAATTCTAGGGTATTTTTCATCTGTTATATGAATATAGTGATAACCCTTATCATCTTTTAAAAGAATGTTATATTTAGGTTTATGTTGCTTTATCAAGCTACATTCTAAAACCAACGCCTCATATTCAGTGTCTGTTACTATAAAATCATAATCCCAAACTTGAGATACCATTTTCTTTACTTTTTTTGTATGATCGGAATTATTTCTAAAATAGCTTATTACTCTATTTTTTAAATTTTTTGCTTTTCCTATATATATAATCTTTTCATTTTTATCTTTCATTATATATATACCAGGTGAAGCAGTTAATTTTGAAGTTTTATCTTTTAAAAATACAAGTCTCTCATTTTCCACAATAATCCTCCTACTTTATTTGTTTAGGAGTATATAACGAAAACGTTTAATCTTAATAAAAAGATTAAACGTTTTTCATGTAATACATCTTTTAAAATAATAAACAATCAATTAATTCGTCGCTTAATTAATTAACAATTTATATTAGGAATTAAGAAATAAATTATTTCTTAAGGTCAGCCATACATTCTGAACAGATGCTCTTGCCTTTGTATTCAACTAGATTTTCAGCACTTGAGCAGAACATACAAGATGATTTGTATTTCTTTAAAATAACTGCATCTTGATCAACATAAATTTCTAAACTATCCTTTTCACTGATGCTTAGAGTTCTTCTTAATTCGATTGGTAACACTATTCTTCCTAGTTCGTCGATTTTTCTTACAATACCTGTAGATTTCATATTGTAATCCTCCTATTTATTAATTATATTTTTTTGGGGTCTTTGTAATTCTTATCCCCACTTACATTATACATAATCTTACTGATATTGTCAACCCTTTTTTTAAAATTTTTTAAAAAAATTTATCATTTTTTTTATTACTTTTTTTAATCCATTTTGCCCTATAAATTATGATGATTTAACCTATTTTTGTAAATATAATTTTTATATATAATCATTTATTTTGCTTTGCATGACATCTTTTTAACATTTATCTTAAAAACAGCAACAGAATCAATTCTTCTTCTATCATAATTCCAAGTGTTCACTTTGGTAACCTGTTTCATAATAGAATTTAATCCATTTTCCTTTTCTTCTATATCATTTACTATGTAAATTTCACCAGTCCCTACAATACTCTGAAATTTTGCTGAAAAATCACAAGCAATTTCACCCTCTAACAATTTGTATTTTCCATCAATCTCAAAACCAATCAAAGATTTTACTTTACTTAATTCATATTTTCTTCCTGCCTTTGCACCATGAAAATAAAAAGTATACTCATCATGATTGTATGTATATCCATAGTTAACAGGAACTATGTAGATTTCACCATCATCATAAAAAGCAACTCTCATAATCTGCTCTTCGGATATAAATTTTTCTATTTCATTTTTATCTGTAATTTCTCTTTCACTTCTTCTCATTATTTTTCCTCCATAAAATTAATTTTTTATCTTTTTTACTATGTACCTATTCTAATTATTTCTTCCATAGCTTTATTTCTTTTTGAAAAAGTGAATATGTAATAGATATGATTGAATATATACTGTTTTATCCTTTTAATATTTCAGAATAGCTTTCAGCAACTTCATCTAAAACAGCCATAAGTTTTTTTTCATTCTCTGTTCCGACAAATTCATTCTGATACACAATACAAACTCCATTATTCTCCCATGATCCATCACATCGATCAAGGCCATAAAAATACATCATTTCATTACTATATTTCATTTTTGCTTTAAAATAAAATTTGCCATTCAATGGCACAAGGTCTATAGCACCTTCAAAATTGCCGTTTTTCTTAAATTGTTCAACAGCATGATAAACCTTATCATCAAGTATAGTTGCTACATAAGGAATAGATCCCTCACAGCCATATTCTTCATTCGGCGAATATGTATAAAGCATTACAATTTCACCTGCATGAGAATTTGCTTCTTTAAAAGCATCATTAATCTTAAATGAAATAGTATATTCCCTGTCATTATCACCATACTCATAGTCTGATACTATACGTGACGACTCTGAAAGTATTATTTCATTAATCCTTGGTTGATTGTCATTTTTAGGGTTAATATTATCCGGTTTATTAGTATTAGTATTTCTATTAGTAGTATTATTCTTCCTATTTGTATTATTTCTATTAGAATTAGTATTAAACAAAATATCCAAAAAGCCCATAGTGTTCCTCCGATTATTTATAATTTATTTTTTGATACATTATATCATATATTTCTGAATGTGTAAAGTTTTTGTTGAAAATTTCTTATAAATTTATGCTTTTTTGTTACTATTCAGCCCCTAATTTCTTAATGATACTGCTAATATTCTAAAATACTTGATTGAATATTACTGTTCAGCTATATTTATAAGGCGGAGATATTTTACCGAAGGTCCAGGGCGACCGGAAAGCCCGGTCGACTCCGCAGAGTCGAAACCCCTTGCAAAACCGTAAACTTTACCTTTAGAGGATGAATATTAACTTCACAAGAAGAAATTTTTAGGACTTAGATCTCTGTCTTTTCTCCTTTTCTTTCAATTTACTAAAATTCTAAATTGTCGCTATCATGAAATTCATAATAGCATTTTTTGTTAATTTTCGCTCTTTTTTTATTTTATATATATTATCTCATATTTAGCATTAAGATGTAATAACCCTTATAAAAAATTTTTAAACTCTAATATCAACTAACTGACGTAAAAAATCTAAAAGGCAAATAATCATCCTGTAGATTTAATTTATGTTTTAAATTATTCTTTTGTAGTGATTTCTTATTTTTTCTTCAAAGTACAATTCAACCTCACCAAACCAATTAATTATATCATTCTCTAGATTTGATAAAAACTTATCAACTGCTTTTTGATATTTTTTACATTCACTTTTACTTCTTCTTGGAACAATCAAAAATGGAGAAATTCCTGCTCCAAGTGCACTTACAATAATAAGAAAAAAAGGACAGTAGAGTATATTAGAAATAGCCAATTTTAATATTATGCCCGAAACCATTGCACTTGTTGCGGTGATTATTGCCAAATAGAATCGATTTACTTCCTTATATTCTATTCCTGTTTTATATGCATCGATATTTTCAATATTAAATTGATGCACCTTGTTGATTTCTTCCTGTAAATCAAATAGATAAACAACATTTAAATTGTCCGGTTTTTTTAAAGACTCCTCTTTAATTTTATTTATAACACATGAATACGTATCTATCATATATCTTTCTGTTTCTTCTGATATTGAACTTGATACAAGTCGCATAATTATATTTGCTGCTACTTTATTTGTTGGTGAATTAATAATAATTTTATTAATTTTCTTATCAAGATCTATAAATAATTTTTGAATCTGTCTTTCTAATTCTTTATTGTACAATTATATCAATACCTCCTATAGTCCTTAAATATATTTATGAGTAATTATTTAACTTGTTACTACTCAGTCCTATACATAACGATTTGTTTTATCTGTAATTTCTCTTTCACTTCTTCTCATTATTTTTCGTCCATAAAAGTGATTTCAATATTACCTGTGTTATTAAATATACTGGGAATATCCATAGCTACTGGTTTCATATTAATATTTGCTTCTGTCTTATCTTCATTTTTAAATTGATTATTTTTTGTGTTGAATAATTCTTGTATTTCATTAGAGTAACCTTCTACGACCGATATTCCAACTCTTACAACATCATTTTCTATTACCGAACACAATTCTTCAGGACAGTTAATTTTAACTTGTTTTCCATTGGAAAGTCCAATTATAACACCATATTTTCTTTCAGTATGTGAATACATTCTATTGTTATATTTATGAATATTATCATATCCTGTATATATCCATACTATCTTTTCAATCGGAAGGACAATATTCTCATCTGATGCGATAATAAATCTAGAACTTACAGCTATAACATCAGTGAAAATAAAATACGCTTTGCTTCTTAAAAAATCACGTTCTGCTTCTAACTTATCAATACCACACTTTTCATATTCTTTTAACATTCTTTTATACTGCTTACCAAAAAGTGAAGATATAAATAATATCGGAAGCACAACATCCAATATTAGCAAAATAAATACAAATAAACCCCCAAGTAATAATATCACTGATATAAGCCATGCAGATATAGTGATAATCCCACTTATTAACGCTGCTCTATGACACAGAATTCCTTTCAAACTTCCATGTTTTTCAGCTTTACTAAGATAATTTTCTCTTTTTTTTGAAATGAAGTGTTGTTTTTTCTTATATAGTTTACTTTTAGGGTTGTCAAGATTTTGACTACGTTTTTCTTCTATTTTTAACTGATTCAAAAAATATACTCCTGCTACTATAAAAATCAAAGCAAAAATAAACATTACAATCAGTCCTGTTATACTTTTTAATGCAACAAGAAATAGTAATCCACCTAAAATCAAAATTAATCCTATTAAAAATGAAGCTATACCCCTTATAATATCACTTCTACGTCTTTTTTTGTCTATTTTCTCACTAACAATATATTTATAAGTCATTTTAATTTCTCCATAATTCCAAATATTAAAAAGCAACTTGCCATGGCATCAGCTATTTTCTTAAATTAAATTCTTTATTAGCTAATATAGCTATAACCCAGCATATACGTTACTATTACGCCATATGTATAAGTCAGAGATATTTTACCGAAGGTTCAGGATGACCAGAAAGCCCAGTCGACTCCGCAGAGTCGAAACCCCTTGCAAAACCGTAAACTTTCCCTTTAGATGATGAATAGTAACGCATATACGTACTTTAAAGGTATGTTAGATTGGCATATATAATTAATTGATATTAGACTAACAAACTTAACTTTGTTAGTCTAATATCAATTTTTTTAGTTCATTGGATTGTCAAGTATTTTTTGCTTCTATTAAATTTTAACTGTGCCAGTAATCATTCAAAAATTCAACCCTTTTTCCAAGCCAGCTAGAAAGATAATCCGCTGCTTCTTCATGTGTGCGACAAGCTGCAGCACCAGCTGAAAGCTCTTGTTCAAATGCGGACTTATCAATAAGATTATTCCATCTTTTATAATTGCGTTCAAATGCCGGTTTGTACTCATTTTTGTCGTTCTCTATCATATCAATAGCACTTTCAAATATCCCTTGGTCATATATTTTCGTCCATTTTTCTCTGACGATATTCTGAAACCATTCTTCATTCATCAGAACTGCTAGCCATGGATTTATAGTTTCATATGCATTTGCGTTTACATCAGGAACAATGTTTGCTGCATAGAAGCCAGTTCCATCAGCACATCGGTCTTTATTTCCCATGGATGAGTCAAAATCCCAAGGTGCTTCAAATCTTAATTTTTTGTCTCCACTGCTACTGAAGTCCACATCCATAAAAAAGCTTGACCAGTATATATCGGCATCACATGTAAGCTCACTAACTATATACATATTAGCAAGTGACTGAACATCAACAACCGTTTTAACTGCTTCTTCAGGGGTAATATCTTTTGATTCGGATATCGTCTTATAGTCTGAGTCAAATACGAAAGCCTTTTTTTCATACGCTGCTGAATACATTATTCTGTATACATTGTTAACATAATCCGCTATAAAATCATGTTGTTCCTGCGAATTAATATCACTGTTAATTTTTATTCCAACTTCTTGTTTCCTATCATAAGACCTTTCTGGCTGACATTTTATCTTTTTTCCGCTTCCGCCTTTTCCGTCAAAAGGAATCAGTTCAGCATTATCTGCATAGTCTATTTGAAACTGATTAAGTTTATCCTCGTTTCTGAAGTATCCGTCAAACTCCATTAAATACCCAATATCCGTTCCTTGATAATCTTTTTCAGGTTCATTTATATTAACTCTTAATGGATTTACCTGCTGCAGTTCTGCAAGGAGGTATACTCCCCAGTATTCTCCGTTTATTTCAACTTCAACAAACTGAGCATCTGAAGCATAATATCCATCAGGTTTTAGGATTTCTCTAGAAATATACAGAGCAGATTTGTTTCTTAACATAGAAGCATCCTTGTACTCTGCAAGAAGGACCCAGTTCCTCATTTTCCCGCCTTCATTCATGCCAGCAAGATTCTGCTTTTCCTTAAATTTTATTTTAAGCGGCTTTTTTTCATAGTTTGTTGTCCAGTTGCCACGAACCATTACCTCAGCTTCTGTTTCTGAAAGCAAAATCTGTCCATTGCTGTCTTTAAGCTCTGCTGTACATACTTCACTATAAGGCTCTGGTGGTATAACATATCCAGGAGTCCATGATGCAATTGATTTAGATACAAAGCGGTTAATAGGTTTCGTTACAAAATCCATCACATCTTTTTCCTGTGATACGGTTTTTATTGAAATCAAGGGCATGCACTTAATTTCGGATTCTTCAGCCTGTTCAATTACTGAGGAATCACCGGATGTTTCTGTAACACTGATATTAGATGATGAACTGTTTGTTGCAGAATTTTTTACAGAGCCTGAATTACTACACGATGTCATAAGCATTAGCAAAAGAACACCGGCTGCAATAATGTGTTGTTTTCTCATACTGTTTTCTCCTTTATATTCTGATTTAAATTGCTTGTAAATGGTTAATCTTTTAGCATGTTTTCATCAGTAAATTATTTGTTTATTATACCACAGATTGAACAATGAATCAATATTGAGGTTATTTTATTATATCTTCTTTTTCGGTTCTTCTGCTTGCTATTGTTTACAATTTGCTTATCTTTATTCTTACGCTGACGTTTTATGAATTTAATTTTGTTGAATCGCTAGATAACCCCTGATATTTTCAAAATAAATACTCCTAAAAAACATATAACGCCAACAACAATACTGATGACTCTAATATTTTTTATTAATGACGGACTCGCTTGGTCTATACTTTTATTACGAGACAATATATTTACAATTGCCACAGTAATAATTAATAAAATATTTATTATTATTTTAATTTTAGGTGATATTTTTATTATAGACTCAGTCGAAACCTCTACCGAGAAGAATAACATTGCAAGTACGGTAATTATTATTGCTATTTTTTTACTTTTAAATATTCTCATAATAAACTCCATTTTTCAGATTAGTTATAATAATTTATCATTACTTAATTTCTTTAAAAGTATTTTTATCATAATGCTTTATTTCTTTGTGGAAAATTGAATATGTAAGAATATATTCTATAATATCACCTTTGATGTTTGTAGCAACTTTGGGTTTTCCATTTACAATATCACATACTTTCAGTCCTGGCTTACCATCACCAATAAGTGATATTGTGCCATTAGGTTTGTTTTTAATCATGAGTTTTTTTATCTTTTTCTTTATTTTTCCTAATTTATTCAATTTATAATCACTCCAAATTCAAATTTTTATTTTAACATCAACTTTGTTGGTTCATCAGCATACAATTCAATATATCCGCATTTAGGGCAAACATAACACGCAACAGAACTTCTTTTTTCTGATTCCAAAATACCATTTTTCTTATTTGTCAAATATGCACCCACACCATATACATCTGAATTAAATTTTGCATTAAACATCTCTGTTTTACATTTCATACATTCCATTTTTTATTCCTCCATTGCTTGAAGTTAATCTTTTTTATCTTATTTTATTTTGTTGTTTTTATTTGAGAAACGACAATTCTTTCTAAGAGTCTTTCATACATAAACTTCTGCATAATAAGTTGTGCCGATATATTATTTTCTTTTGCCATTTTCATGATATCGTCTGTTGCTCCCATTGGTCTACCTCCTTATTTACTTTTATGCTTATTATTATATTTTTTCCTCACTAAAATTCAAATTTTCATCTTACTTTATAAACATCTATTCCACTATCCTAAAATGCCCTTAGTATAGGGGGTGCCATCTATTTTACTTAAATCGTGTTTGATTTGACAAACTGGAAGTTTTGGTGTACCTCTAATAACCAAATCTTTTTAATAGATAACAATTGAAAATATAAAAATACACACACCAATGAGCCATGGTACTAAGAATAACAGCAACTTTCCTTTATCCTTACGAAGCTTTATAAATGCAATTATCATCACAGCAATCCATATTAACATGATTACATATCCGAATGGAACGAAAAGCATATCCTCTTCATAATCTTTACTACCTGATTCAGTCCCAGGAAAAGCACAAGCCCAGCCTAATATAGCAATATAACTACCCACTGTTCCTTGCAATAATCCTAAAATAGAAATTCCTATTTTCTTGAACACATTTTTCATTTCATCGATTGCCCTCCAAATTCAAATTTTCATCTTACTTTATTAATTATGCAAATTTAGTCTTTCTCGTATCGTATTAATAGAATCGTCGGTTAATGCAGTGCAACTTCTGTAATCAAATATAAAATCATTGTAAATAACTAAAGCATAATAATTATCTTCATTGACACAAATATACACTTTGTTGGCTCCCCACACTGTTGAATTACCTTCTTCATATACTCTATTGTATGAATGATACAATTTATCATTTATATATTGATCCATGATATTGTCAATATCACTTGACACATTTTACTCGAAAATTTTGAGGATAACATGTGCGTATAGGAATAAATATTCATGGAGCGTAGCGAAATGGATATTTATTCCTATACGCACCGAAAATTTTTACGCTGCCGATTTTTGCGTTTCATAATACCGTCTGCGTTTAACTGCAGGTGGCAACCCGCCATTGCCAGAACAAATTCTGCGGTTATTCCAATAAC
>Ga0209373_10000656_pt1 | contig 50898 bp, 35 predicted proteins | sample Higcelweek5metaG_FD_187173 | JGI IMG/M metagenome (GOLD analysis project Ga0209373, IMG submission 187173) | Freshwater pond sediment microbial communities from the University of Edinburgh, under environmental carbon perturbations - High... | ecosystem: Environmental > Aquatic > Freshwater >... | reverse complement strand
TCTACATGAAATTAATAACCATCTTGTTGAAGCAAACAAAATTAAGGAAGAATACATTGGCTATTTTTTCAATATCAACTCAGAGTACATCGAGAAAATTGAAGCTTTTCAAAAATCAATTCACCGAAAAATAGTTTCAAAACAGTACAACGACCTCGACAACATCATTAAAAATTCCGATTTGAAAAAGGAAAGGGAAAATCTGTTCATCAACTTCGACAAGATTTTTCTGAAGATATTTCCAAACTTTGTCATTGAATTCAACAAGCTTTTTAAAGAAGAAGATCAAATTATTCCCGACAAGGGAGAATTGCTTACAAGCGATTTAAGGATTTTTGCACTCATCAGGCTTGGCATTACCGATAACGATAAAATCGCAAAATTCCTGAATTACTCAGTCAATACCATTTATACCTACAAAACAAAAATCAAGAACAGGACGATTGTTGACCGGGAAATTTTTGATCAAAAAATCATGGAAATTCGAGCTATTTGAATACCCAAAACTCTTTGTATTTCTACTTAAAACCCCAAAAAAGGTTAATATTCTGTCTATATTTTTAAAGCAAATAGATACAGCTTTCCTATTCTTTATCTGACATTTAAAGATCATTCAAGGTCTTTAAATTCTATATTCTGCCTGAATAAATTCTTTCCGGGGTTCCGCTACCATAAATTTGTATAAAGGTTAATCCCTTTAATTCAATGGCGAGAATTCTAATCAACAAGTAATAATATAACTTAACATTTTTATTTATGAAAAAAACAGTGGTTATACTGTTCTGTCTGATGGTAACACAACTCTTTACCGGTTGTTATAAAACCGACGACGGAACTTACACCGATCCGATTACCATTTATGAAAAAATGGTTGGAAACTGGACAACTTCCGGTGTCACACAAATTGACCTTATTGCCGTTGCAGCTGCAACAAAACCCGATAAGGTGGCATTAACTTCAAAATTTAACTTCAAAACATTTACGATCAACTTCGCTGCTGATGATAAATTCAATCCTACCACATTTACGGTTGGGGGAACATCGCCGGAGCTTTTTCTAAAATCGGGGTACTGGAAACTAAATAATCCATATCCAAATACCGATGGATCCCCGCTGGTTATCGAGTTATATTCCGATGAGGCAAAAACACAGCTGGTTGATGAACTTACCATTTCGGTCGTTCCGGGAGCAAGAGCAACACTGCAATTCGATTTGATAAGGAAAACGGACAATATTCCTTATGTGTCATACCAGTATTTACTGAAACTAGCAAAATAAAATCAGATGAAAAAAATAGTATATACGTTATTGTTTGCCCTGTTAGCTCCAGTTTGGTTAATGGCACAGGGACGCATCGCCGAGATTTGGACTCAACCCGCAATTTATAAAGCCGACGAGCAGGTTTCATTCTACTTCGACTTAACCGGAACTCTTCTCGAAGGTGTATCAGAAACAGAAGGTGTTCGTGTTTGGTCATGGTTCCCGAACAACCCCGATGAAAATTGGGCTAACCCTTCTGATAAAACAAAACTAAAACACGTTGGAGGCAACATTTGGCGATGGGATCTTATACCTACTGAATTGTACAAATTGCCTGCCGATCAGATTTCGGCCTTTTATGGTCAGCTTCAGAATTATGCGGGTACTAAAATTGCCGGAGCATTTGCTCCCGATCAGCAGAATGCGATTACCATTCAGAGTCTTAACGCGATCAGTGCTGAAAATGCAATTTTGGATTTTTATCCTAAACAATTTACCGTTGACAGACCTCTCTCGATTTTAGTCAATACCAATCACACATGGAGCGATTGTACTACAACAGGAACTCAGGGTAAATTGGCCAAAGCTACCAATGTTCATGTACATTCGGGTGTTAACGGTTGGGATGCTGCACGGATCGTTATGAACGAAGCTGCCAACTTAAATAAAACAACATTGACCAATTTAGGGAATGGGATTTATCGTTGGGATTTAATTCTGAACGATTATTTTAATTTGCCTGTTGGTTATAACTTAACAGGTATCAACTTCTTATTTTCCAATGCTGAATGGACTTTTGAAGGAAAAGATGTGGCTTGTGCTGATTTTTACATCGCTGCTCCTGAAATTCCTGATGTGGTAATCCCAACATTGATTTTCTTTCCACAGAAAATAAGTCAGAAAGATATTCTTTGCATTTACCGACAAGACAACGAGGCTTTTGTCAATAAACTCAGCTATACCATAACTGCCGGGTCGAAAACATTGACCGGCGATTTTGAAGGAACTGTCAAAGAGATGATCGCTTACGTGAACCTTGTCGATTTATTGAAAGATGTCGCGAATCTCGAAAAAATCAATGTGATCATTAATGACAACACCGGACGCAAAGTTTCGGAAAGCGACATTCCACTTGTGCAATTAAACGACTAAGAAAATCAACCAATTATGAAGAAAATTCAATTTATACAAAATATATTCATCATTCAGATCGTGGCGCTTTTCATAGGTTTAAGCCTTCTGAATGTCAGTGCGGTTGCTCAGGGAACGACATCGATAAAAGTTAGCGGTGTTGTTGTCGATCAATCACAGAATCCGCTTCCAGGGGCGACCATCGTTGTAAGCGGTACAACAAATGGCGTTGTCACCGATGTTGACGGTAATTTTCAGATTACCTGTGCCAAAGGGAGTACACTTACCGTTTCTTTCGTGGGTTATAAAAACAGCGCCATTCAGGCTACTGTAGAAAAAGTAACGGTTGTTCTGCAAGAGAGTTATACTTCGTTGAACGAAACGGTAATTGTTGGTGTAGGTTATGGAACCATGCGTAAATCAGATTTAACCGGGGCAATCGCTTCGGTTGATGCAACCGAAATGAAAAAAGGGGTTATCTCTTCTGCCGAACAACTTTTGCAGGGGAAAGTTGCCGGTTTAACTGTAATTCAGGGGTCGGGTGATCCGGCCAGTGGCGCTTCACTCCGTCTTCGTGGCGGTACATCTTTAACAGCCAGCAACGGCCCGCTTGTCGTAGTCGATGGAATCCCTGGTGTTGATTTCAATACCATTCATCCTTCCGAAATAGTTTCGATCGACGTGTTGAAAGATGCTTCAGCTTCCGCAATCTATGGTTCACGTGGGGCGAACGGGGTTATTATTGTAACAACCAATCGTACCAATAAAGGAAAATCGATGCAATACCAGGGTTATGTAGCCGTGGGATCAGTAGCAAGACACATCGATATGCTTTCGGCCAACCAATGGCGCCAGTATGTGCGTGATAATAAATTGACTGCCGCAGTTGATTACGGCGGGAATACCGACTGGCAAAAAGAAATTGAGCAAACTTCCATATCTCACTCTCATGTTTTTACCTTCAGTAACTCAACCGATAAAAGTGGTTTCCGCGCATCGGTAAACTACCTCAATAATCAGAGGATCATTAAGAATACAAAGCTCGAACGCTTAGGGGCCAGTATCTCAGGGTTTCAATATGGACTGAACGATAAATTAAAAATGGAAGTCGGGATTAACACCAATTTCGACAAGTGGAACCCGTTAAACGAGCTTATTTATGAACGGGTGCTCAACCTCAGCCCAACCATTCCGGTATACGACCCGGATGGGACTTTTACCGAAATTGGTGGCACCAAATACGATAATCCGGTTGAAATTAACACCAACCGTTTTGCTGATGATACTCGTCATCGTTTGTTGGGTTATGGAAAAGTGGAACTGGAAATTGTTGAAGGTTTAAAGGCTATTGGGAATGTGTCTTATGAGTACAATTCAATGCAAGGTCGTTTATACATACCTACTTATGCAATCATTCAGGGCATATCGGATAAGGGTTTTGGACAACGTACCTTAAGCGATTATACGACCATGCAATTGGAAACATACCTTACTTACGAAAAACAGTTGGGCCTCGATCATAAAATCAACCTGTTGGCTGGATATTCCTATTTGGATAATACCTATGAAGGTTTTGGGGCATCACGCCGCGGTTTTGATACCGACCTTTTCCAGTATAACAACCTTGCATCTGGAATGGATTATCGTTCAGGCGACGTATATTCCTACAAAGGACGGGCAAAACTGATCTCTTTCTTCGGTCGTGCGAATTATAGCTACCTTGGGAAATATATGCTGACTGGTACGTTGCGTCGCGATGGTTCATCAAGGTTTGGCGCCAATAATAAATGGGGTCTGTTTCCTTCAGCATCAGTTGCATGGCGTATTTCCGACGAAGCTTTTATGCAGTCAGCAACTTCATGGCTCAGTAATTTGAAATTGCGTGCAGGTTATGGTGTAACAGGTAATCAGGATGGAATTGGTGAATACAAATCGCTTTCGCTTTTAGGCGCTGGTTCTAATACCTATTACGACGATGCGACCGGAACGTGGAAGCAATCGTATGGGCCAACACAAAATCCAAATCCTGACTTGAAATGGGAATCGACTTCACAAATGAATATTGGACTCGATTTTTCATTGATCAAAAGAATTAGTGGAACATTGGAAGCCTATCAAAAGAATACGAGTGATTTATTATACACTTATGCGGTGGGTTCAAATTATTTGTACCCAACCATTTTGGCCAATGTGGGCGACTTGAGTAATAAAGGTATTGAGTTGACACTGAACATCAACCTGATTAACAAAGGTGATATTAATTGGGATATGAACCTTACGTTGGCTAAAAACTATCAGGTTATCGAAAAGCTTTCGAACGAAACCTATTCTTCTGACTCAATTTCTACCGGATCGCTTCATGGTTTAACCGGAATGTCGGGACAGTATTCTCAGGTAATTAAAGAGGGCTATGCTGTTGGAACCTTTGTTGGGCCAATTTGCTCTGGAATCGATTCATTAGGAAAGTTCATTTTTGAGAACGATGGAAAAGCACAAGTAATTGGTAATGTACAACCAAAATTGAGTTTTGGTTTTGGAACGAACCTTTCGTACAAGGATTTCGATCTCGAGATTTCTGCTTACGGAATGTTGGGACAAAAAGTACTGAATGCAACCGCGATGGAATTGAGTAACACTAAACGTATGCCTACCTTAAATATTACCGACAGGCAAGCTGCTTCAGGGATAACTTCTCCGATGACCTATTCGAGTTATTGGGTTGAAGATGCTTCTTTCCTTCGAATTCAAAGTGTAACACTTGGATACAATTTGCAGGCAAAGAAAATCGGGATCGAAAAAATCAGGGTCTATGTCACCGGAGAAAATTTGTTTGTATTTACCAACTATACCGGAGTTGATCCTGAAGTTAACATCGAAGGATTGGATACCCCGGGAATGGATTGGTTCAATGCCTATCCGCGTCCCAGGACTTTTTCATTTGGTTTAAACATTTCATTTTAACACAAAGGCATAATCATCATGAAGATAAAATCATTCATAGCAATATTTACAGTCGTGCTGGTAATTTCGGCATGTACCGATTTAACCGAAACGATTTACGACAAGGTAAAATCAGCGGATTACGGGAAAACACCCGCCGAGATTGAAACCATTGTTGGGGGCGCTTATGCTTCACTGCGCGGGTCTGGCGATGCGATATCTCTTAGCTATCCATCATGCGAATTTCTGTTGCTTTGTAACGAAGCCGTTTCAGACGAAGCATGTATTCCAACCCGTGGTACCGACTGGTACGACCTTGGAAGATACCAGGAAGCTGAATTTCATACTTGGAAAACCGACAACTTGCTGTTTTTAAGTTCATGGAGATACTGCTTCAAAGGAATAAACAGTGTAAACCAGATTATTTTTCAGGTTGAAAGTTCTGAACTCACCGAAGCTGAAAAAGATGTGGTAAAAGCTGAATTACGTGGTTTAAGGGCCTATTATTATTACATATTGCTCGACATGTTTGGGAATGTGCCCATTGTAACCAAGTTTGGAGAAGCTGAAATGCCGGCAAACTCAAGCCGTGCCGATGTTTATAAATTCGTTGAAACTGAACTTATCGACGTTATGGATCTTCTTCCGTCAGATATCATCTACGGACGGTTTACCCAAAATGTAGCGAATACTTTACTTGCCCGTTTGTATCTCAACTCTCAGGTATTCATCGGAACACCTCGCTGGCAGGATTGTATCAATGCTTGCGACAGAGTTTCAGGATATATTCTTGAACCCAACTTTTTTACTAATTTCTTAACCGAGAATCAGGTTTCAAAAGAAAATATTTTTGCAATTCCTTACGACCAGAAATCGGGGACTGTTGGAAATTATTTCATCGCACTTTCGATTCACTACAAACAATACCTGGCTTTTTCTACTACGTCTAATTTTGTAAAGGGAGTAAATGGTATTTGTGCTCAGCCCGGTTTGTACTCAATGTACGATGATGCTGACGTTCGGAAGAAAGGATATCTCGTTGGCGATCAAATCAACTTGGCAACAGGTTCTGTTATTGTGATGGACGATGGTAATCCATTGTCTTACACCGAAGAAATTATTGATTATACCAAAGCATCACAGAACGAAGGAATTCGCCCTGCAAAATATGAGCTTAAAGAAGGCCAGCTTTGGGAACAGGATCACGATTTTGTTGTGATGCGTTATTCCGAGATATTGATGATGAAAGCTGAATGTCTGGTCCGGTTAGGATCGCCGGCATTGGCACGTCCGTTTGTTGTACAGGTTCGCGACAGGGCTGGCCTTGATACACCTGCTGATATAACTCTCGACTTTATCGACGATGAGTTGATGCGTGAATTTGCCTTTGAAGGGCACCGCCGTACCGACAACATCCGCATGGGCGATTTCTTCAAAGCAAACTGGCTTACAGCTGAGACACCTGCTTTCCGTGGTTTGTTTCCAATTCCACAACGCGAGCTCGATTTAAATAAAAATCTGGTACAGAATCCGGGTTATTGATATAATATTGGTTTATGATTAGAATAGGGGGGAAAGTGGTTTTAGTGTTGACATACCTTGTAATTGGTTTGCTATTCGGTTCGTGCAAAAAAGATGTACCCGATCAGCCGGCAGGTTTCAAGGTTGTCGAGTATGGTCCGGTGGCTGTTTCAAAATCAAATTCAACCGAAACATGGGCACATTTTATGCCTTGGTTCGAAAGATCTGAAATTGGGGGAGAAATTAAATGGGGAATGCACTGGACAATGAACACGAAAAATCCGGGTATCATGGATGAAGCAGGGAAGCGGGAAATCGCTTCCCACTTCTATCCGTTGACCGGACCATATTCCTCAAGCGATCCCGACATTATTGAATACCAGCTGCTGTTGATGAAGTACAGCGGAATTGATGGTATTCTGATTGATTGGTACGGATCGTCAGATTGGAACGATTATAAAGGTAACCGCATAAATGCCGAAGCGGTCATTGAAGCGCTTGACAAGGTGGGGTTGAAATTCGCCATTGTGTATGAAGACCGCACCATTCCTGTTGTTCTTGAGAAAGATGCAACGCTCGATAGGATCGGTGTTGCTCAAAACGATATGCAATACCTGGAGCAGAATTATTTCAGCAATCCGGAGTATATCAAAATCGACGGTAAACCACTTTTGCTGGTTTTTGGTCCCGAAGAATTTCATCAACCTTCGGAGTGGGAAGAGATTTTTAGCAATTTAAACTCGCAACCCTGCTTTTTAACCTTGAATGGCGCCTCCCAACAAGCTGGCACCAATTGTTCAGGAGAGTATATCTGGGTCGACAACAGTTCGCTCGACAATAAATATGGAAACATGAGCAAATTCGATCTCTTCATTGGAGGAGCCTACCCCGGTTTTCACGATTTTTACAAAGAAGGAGGCTGGGGCGACGGCTTTACCTGGAGTATTGATTTTAAAGATGGGGAAACGTTCAGGCAAAACCTCCAAAAAGCGAAAAGTGCGGGTGTCGACTACGTACAGCTCATTACTTGGAACGATTATGGTGAAGGAACCATGATTGAGCCAACTCAGGAGCTGGGATTTAAACTGTTGGAACATGTTCAGGATTTTACCGGGGTAAAGTACAGCGTAACCGAACTCGAAAAAATCTTCGATTTATACAACCTTCGGAAAAGCAATCAGAATAATGCTGAAAACCAGAAGTATCTCGATCAATCATTTTACGATTTGGTGTCGCTTCAAACAGAAAAGGCGATTCATTTAATCGATAGCTTAAAAATTAACGAATAGATGAGTGTGATGGTCAACGGGGAAGAAAAGAGGTGGACGATAGGTTATTGGGCAAAACTGATTTTGGGTGTACTCATTTATTTTGCCATTCCGGCTTCGTGTACCAACAATGTGCCCGATGATCCTGATGATCCCAATGTAGAAGAAGAAACAGTTGTACCGTTCGATAAAGTTCCTCCCTTAACCGACATGGTTATTTACGAGGTAAATATGTTAGCCTTTGGTTCTGACGGAACTTTTGAAAATGTGTCGGCACGCCTCGATTCAATAAAAAGTCTGGGCGTAAATGTTATTTGGTTGATGCCTGTTTATCCCGAAGGGGAACTGAAAGGGGTAGGTTCACCTTATTGTATTCAGAATTACCGGTCTGTCAATCCCGATTACGGAACGATACAAGATTTAAAGAGCCTTGTTAAAGAAGCCCACCAGCGAGAAATGGCCGTGATACTCGATTGGGTTGCCAACCATACTTCGTGGGACAACGATTGGATAAGTGATAAATCGTGGTATGTGAAAGATGCCAGCGGGAATATTATCATCCCTCCGGGAACTAGCTGGCAGGATGTGGCTGAACTCGATTACAGCAACTCTTCGATGAGGAACGAGATGATCAAATCGATGAAATTTTGGATTGAGGAATGCAACATCGATGGTTTCCGTTGCGATGCCGTTGATTTTGTCCCCTTCGATTTCTGGAAACAAGCTGTTGACTCATTAAAAGCGATGCCTGGCCGGAATCTTATTCTGCTGGCCGAAAGCGGGAAAAAGGAGAGCCTGACTTCAGGATTTCAGATGAATTATGCCTGGGATTTTAAGACAAGAATGCAGGAGATATTCAAGAATGGAACTGCTGCTACTTCTTTGCTTTCGGTTCACAACAACGAAATGAACACAATACCTTCGGGTACAACAAAACTCAGGTTTATAACAAACCACGACATTTTTGCGTGGGATGGTTCACCTGCCAGCCAGTTTGTGAATAACGACGGCGCTGTGGCGGCTTATGTCGTCACCGCTTTCATGGGAGGTATTCCATTGATTTGTACCGGACAGGAGATCGGCTATTCTTCTACAATTTCGTTTTTTGATCTAAATCCAATTGACTGGACAAAAGGAAAAGAAATATTTAAACAGTACAAGCAGATCATGCAGGTGCGAAAAGCCAATTCAACATTGATTTCAGGGGCGCTTAAAACATTTTCGAACAAAGACATTATCGCCTTTTCACATACACTTGAAAACGCCCATCTGATGGTTTTTGTCAATGCCCGTAATGCTGAAACGACGTTGCAGTTAACTGAAGATTTGAAAAACACGACCTGGATTGATGCTATTCAACTTTCTGAAATACAGTTAAAAGAAAGTTTAAATATGAAACCTTTTGAGTTTCTGATTTTAAAAGACAAATAGAAGGTTGAACAAACATGATTTTAAAACATACGCTCGATAGAAAATTGCGCGACTTAATTTCATACTGAAATGAAAAAATTCTGTCAAAACATATTTTTGGCTGCACTTTTAGCTCTGCTTCTGGGTGCATGTTCAAACGCGAAGGAAGAAATTCGTCAGGTTCATTCACCCGATGGGAAAATTAAGGTTGCAGTCTTTCTTGATAAAGGGGCATTATCCTATTCTGCCAGTAAAGAGAATGTCGAAATTATTTCGCTGTCGAAGCTGGGGTTCAAATTCAAAGATGGTACTGTTTTGGGCGACAAAATGAAAGTTGTTAAAACCGAGACTCGAACCTTTAACGAAACATGGGAACAACCCTGGGGCGAGAAAAGGTTAATCGAAAATCGCTTTGAAGAATTGACCCTCTTCCTGAAAGAAAAAACAGGATTAAAAAGGGAACTGAACATGGTATTCAGGGTCTATAACGATGGGCTCGGGTTCAGGTACTTGATACCGCAACAGGCTAAACTCGATTCATTTGTCATCATGGATGAATTAACTGAATTCTCATTGCCAGCGGCAGACAAAGCTTGGTGGATTCCGGCCTACAAGGAATTTTATTACGAAAGCATAACAAGGTACACGTCAATAAAAGATATGGATACGGTTTGCACCCCTTTGACAATCGAGACTCAAAGTGGAAAATATCTGGCTATTCACGAAGCAAACCTGACCAATTACGCGGCCATGAATTTGTATTGTTCAAGCGGAACAACACTTAAATGTGACCTCACACCCTGGTCTACGGGAGAAAAAGTTTTTGCAAAAACACCTTTTCAATCTCCCTGGAGAACAGTGATTATTGCCGACAAACCAGGCGATTTGATTACTTCGTACCTTGAATTGAATTTGAACGATCCTTGCAAAATTGAAGATACATCGTGGATTAAGCCCGGGCGTTATATAGGTATTTGGTGGGCTATACACATGGAAAAGTATACATGGCCAATGGGTCCAAAGCATGGAGCTACCACCGAAAATACGATCCGTTACATCGATTTTGCTTCGAAACATGGGTTTAGCGGTGTTTTGGTCGAGGGATGGAATTATGAATGGAATTGCGACTGGACTACTAAGCTTGATAACTTCAGTTTTACGAAACCCTACCCCGATTTTGACATCGAGAAAATTACCAGTTATGCCAAAACAAAAGGTGTACGACTGATCGGTCACCACGAAACCGGGGGATCAACCATCAACTATGAAAAGCAGATGGAAGATGGGTTTAAAATGTATGAAAGGCTAGGGGTGAATTGCGTAAAAACCGGTTATGTGGGCCAGTTTCTCGACCGTAAAGAGAGGCATAGCAGTCAGTATGGCGTTCTTCATTACAGCAAAGTAATGGAAACCGCTGCAAAATACCACATCATGATCGATAATCACGAACCGGTTATGCCTACCGGATTGTGCCGTACCTATCCAAACTTTATGACTGGCGAAGGGGTGCGCGGTCAGGAATACAATGCATGGTCAGCCGATGGTGGAAACCGTACCGATCATACAACCATCATTCCTTTCACACGTGGGTTAGCTGGTCCAATGGATTATACTCCCGGAATTTTCAACTTTTCAAACCCTGTAAAACCAAATACGCGGGTAAAAACAACACTGGCTCATCAGCTGGCATTGTATGTTGTGTTATATAGCCCGTTGCAAATGGCGTGCGATCTGCCCGAAAATTACGAAGGCAACCCGGCGCTGAAATTTATTGAAACAGTTCCTGTAAGCTGGGATGTAACAAAGGTTGTCGATTCAAAAATCGGCGATTATATCGTTACTGCCCGAAAAGACAGGGATTCGGATCGATGGTTTTTAGGGGGCATTACCGATGAAAACGCGCGTGAAATCAACATTGATTTGTCGTTTCTCGATCCTGACCTTAGGTACAATGCCATCATCTATAAAGATGGGCCAAATGCCAACTGGGAAACCAATCCAACCGACTTCTCAATTGAAAAAAGGGAGGAGCGCACAGCAAATCAACTCGCACTGAAGCTTGCCCCCGGAGGGGGAGTGGCTATAAGCTTTACACCGAACATTATTAAATAGGGGGGGATTATAAAATTACGGAATTATAGGTTTATTGGTTATGAATAGCCCCGACCTTCAGGTCGGGGGTAAATAAGGAAGCAGACAGGCCTGGGCTTTAGCCCAATTTGATTAGATGATTTGGCTAAAGCCGCATAAAATAAAACATTAAAATCCACGGCATAAATGCCGTGGCAATTCACACAACCATTAAATCGATAATTCCGTATTTTTTTTGGTTTTGTATTTCAACAGAAGAAATTCTCCAATGACATGTCATTCTTATCTGGCTCATTTTAAAATTATTTGGCAAAGTTTTTTTTTATTCCTACCTTATTCTGGATACTTAGTTTTCTATTTGGCTGTAAAATTTTAAATTTGCTCTTTCAAATAAATAACGAACTGGTTATGATGGATCGTAATTTCAATTATTGTAAAACCCTTACAGAATACCGAAGGGAAAAAACCCTTGAGGTTAATATCGGTGGTGTTCCTTTAGGAGGGCTAAATCCGATCCGTTTACAATCTATGACCGATACCGATACGCTCGATACCGATGCCACTGTTGATCAGTTTATTCGCATTGTGAAAGCTGGTGCCGATTATGTCAGAATTGCGGTTAAGTCGACAAAAGATGCCGAGAATTTAAAGAATATCAAAGAAAAGATTCGTGCATTGGGGTATCAGACCCCCATTATTGCCGATGTCCATTTCAATCCTAAAATTGCCGAGCTGGCTGCGCGGTATGTTTCAAAAGTTAGGATCAACCCCGGCAATTTCTACGATAAGCGTGCTTCATTCCAAAACTTCATCTATACCGATGAGGAGTACCGGCAAGAGTTGGACAAGCTTGAAGAGACAATGACCCCTTTTATCAACGTTTGCAAAGAGTGTGATACAACCATTCGTATTGGCGCCAATCAGGGATCGTTATCCGACAGGATTATGAGCCGTTATGGCGATACCCCGGCCGGAATTGTTGAATCGGTGATGGAATTCCTGCGTATTTGCAAAAAACAGGATTTTCATAAAATCGTCATCTCCATAAAATCGTGGAATACCCGCACACTGGTTCATACGGTCAGGTTGATGAACTTCAAAATGCGGCTTGAAGATATGAATTACCCATTCCATATTGGTGTTACAGAGGCCGGTGAAGGCGAAGACGGGCGTATCCGTTCAGCTGTTGGTATCGGAACGCTGTTGATTGATGGGATAGGCGATACCATCAGGGTTTCATTGACCGAAAAGCCCGAAAACGAAATACCTTTCGCGAAAAAACTGATCGATGTTATTACAAGCCGTCGTAATCATCAACATATCGAAGCGCCTAATTTTGCACAAATCAATCCGTTTGAATTCGAACGGAGGTATGGTCGTCCGGTTCGAAAAGTTGGAAACCGCAGGCCTCCCGTGGTTGTTGCAGCCTTAAACGGGAATGAGATCCTTGAGGTGTCGAACCTGAACGGAAAACTCGAACCCGATTATTATTACGACGAAAGGCACATTATCAACCGTTTGAACAAGCGGTTCCCGATTCTTTCACTCGAAGATTACCTATACAACGATATTTACCAAAGCAGTCACCGGTTTATCCGCATGACCCGTTCCGAGTTTGTTGAATTCAGAAAAGAAAACCCGGAGATTGTCCAGAAATTAAAGGCTGAACGTAAAGCGGTCATCCTGCTCGAATCTGACAATGCGAACCGGTATGCCGATATGCGCGCCTTCTTCATGATCCTCGAATCGATTGTTTGCCGTTTGTCGGTTATTCTCTGCGGAACATACAATGAAAAAAGCCTTCTCGACTTGCAGTTGAAAGCCGCTACCGATTTTGGCAGTTTGTTTATCGACGGTTATGGCGACGGCATTTTGCTTATAAACGAAAGCGACGATCTGTTTTATTCCGATTTAAAAAACACCAGCTTTGCCATTCTTCAGGCCACCCGGATGCGGATTACCAAATCGGAATTCATATCGTGCCCCGGATGCGGGCGTACCCAATTCGACCTGCATAAAACCACCCTTGAAATCAAGAGCCATTTTTCGCACCTGAAACACCTGAAGATTGGGATTATGGGTTGCGTGGTAAACGGTCCTGGCGAAATGGGCGATGCCGATTATGGTTTTGTTGGTTCGGGCGGCGGAAAGGTAAACCTTTACAAGGGTCAGAAAGTAATCAAGCGGCACATTCCGTACGAAGAAGCCGTCATCGAACTCGAAAAGATCATCAGGGAAAACAACGACTGGGTGGAAATTTAGGAAAGAGGAGACTGGAGAAGGGAGATCGGAGAAAAGGGGTGCTGAGAGCAGAGCACTGAGAAGATGAGAGAGTGAGCACGGAGAGGGAAACTGGAATATTGGAAAACTACTCAATGGTGCTTTTGTCTAATGTCTTTTTACTTTTTACTTTTGTCTTGATACTTGCGTCTTGATACTTGATACTAATGCCCAAGTAGCGTTCATCACTACGAATCCCCCACATCCCCACATTTTCTCATTTTCTCATTTTCTCATTTTCAAATCCTCAAATTTCCCAATTGTCTTGAATGATTCTAAATTAATATGTATCAATTATTCAAAATCTCAATAAAAACAATACTTATAGCCATTATACAGTCAAGTGCTTTGTAAAGAAATGCGAAATAAATTTTATAGGGGTTGTTTTAAATTTATTTTTTTATTTATTTCGAAAAGTATAACAGACCAACGAATAAACTTAAACCATGCTACCTCACTTTCCAAACTGTATCCGATTGTCTATACCCGGTATTGGTACACAAATCATGTTACATTATAGGATTGTTTTGCGCTGCTGAAAACCTGTTGTTTGGGATCTGTTTTATTTACCCTGAAAAAACTTTCTTTATATACTAACTAAAAAATCAACACGACTATGGCACAATTTCTTTACGAACATCACTCGGTGAATGTGCATTTGAATACCGTAAAACGGCATATCCGCCTGGCAAGACAGATAAATGGAGCCGATCAGCTTGCTGCCGCCATTGAACCATTTTACACCGATTTGCTGGCCAAGGCAACCGCCTCGGGTTTGGCGAAAGAGGAGTGTGAACACAAACGCGACTTGCTGGCGCTGAAAGATGCCCTGCTCGACGATAAGGTGCGCGACCTGAGCGAAGCGTGCAAAAAGTACGACCGCGATAACCCGGGAATCTCAGTTACCAAATTGCTTTTTCCCGCCGCGATTTCGCCCATCATATTTGCGCCCGTAGAATCGGAGCCAACCGAGGTTGGTAAACTGATCATTGGCTTGCAGAATTTGGGTGGCAGGAACCCGTTGGTTGCCCATATTGAACCGATGCAAGCGGCCATTGATGCGGTAAAAACAGCCATTACCGAACTATACGCGGCCATTGATGTCCAGAAAACCGCCGAAGCATCCGAGGCCATTGCCAAGGTAAAGCTTACCCGGCAATACGAGCAAAACTTTTACGCGGCAGGCTCCAAATTTGGCAAGACCTTCGCGGGCCGGTTGTTTCCGGCAATACGGGCAGCTGCAAAAAAAATTGAAGAAGAAGAAAACACAGAAAGTGCAAAATAAATTTCGCGGGGGGTTAAAAAACGCCCAAAACACTTGAAGAAACTTCTGTATTTGTTTTGGGCAGTTTTTTACATTAATTGAAATTTCGCGAACGTGCAAAGCGATTTTTTAGCACGCCACGAAATTTCGTGAAGCTGCAAAGTAAAATTTAGGCAATCCGAGAAGTTTCGTGAAGCGTAAAAAAATTACTGCGACACAAATTGAAACTTCACGGAGTAAATTAGAGGATTAAAACATGCCTGCACATATTCTAAGGCGCAAAAAAAGGGAATAAATAAAGCTTACCGATACGTTAAATGATCGAATTAGCAGGGTAGGAAAAATCGAGAAGCTTCACTTTAAAAATATTCGTAAAAGCGAATAACCAATGGCTTTAACCAGTTAAAAACTGGTTAAAGCAAAATATATTTTTCACGACCAACGAACTTAAGGAGGGATTAAACTCCTTCCGGATAATAGACCTGCTTATGAAGGATTTTGTATCAATTAGAAATCATCTGTTAGAATTAAATGATCTGCCAATAGTTAATGATCTAATTGGTAGTAAATGGGGAATTATCATTGATGAATTGCGGCCTTTAAAAGATGATGTTCACCAATTAGAAAATAAAATTGAAGATCGAAAGAGTGAAATCTATCATCTGTTAACTTCTGCTCCAACTGGTATTTCTATGTCGGTGAAAGAAAATCGACGGTTAATTATATTGATCATTCAAATTTTAGATGAACTCGAATTTTATAATGATGAAGGGTATTGGAGAGCATATTTGGAGTTTAGGCATAAGGCATTTTTACTTTTCTTAAAAAATAATTTAGACGCTGAAGCAGCATATCTTTTTGATAATTTAAGAACAATTAGAAAAAAAGCAGATATAAATAATAAAGAGTTAGCCGATAGAATTAATACACAGTTTAAGAATTATTATAGAAAGATTAATACAAAACTAAAAGGTCTTGAAGATCAGAATGATTTTAATCGGGCACAATTTTTAAATTCAATCTATTCCTTGCACCCAGAATATGAATTTGAATCACAATTACAGGAAAAAGAAAATCGATATATTCGGATACCATTCTTCGAGATAATGGTAGAAGTCGTAATACCCATGGTATTGCTATCTGCTTTACTCGGAATAAGTGCTCTATCGAAAAATAGTGATGAAAATAATGTTTTTGCCTATTTTACTAAAGGAAATTTCACATTTAATGATATAATATTAGTCTTTTTCATTATTTACCTCGTTTTTTGGGTTTTCAAACAGCTCGATCATTCTAAAATAAATAACCGTCTAAAAATACTCTTTAAAGTAATAATTATACTTTCCTTATTTGGGTCAATCGTTCTAACGGTAAGACATCAAAACAATACTCATGTTAAAAATTATTTTCCAACTAATTTTAAAAAAGATGGGAAAACCCGAATGTTAGTTATGAAGTTTAAACCACTTGTTGAACATTCTGTTTTTGATCAAAATTATTCAGAGATTAATGCTTCACAACTGTTTTATAAAAAAATGTTGACATTAAATCAGAATGAAATTGGGCTACAAGATGATTCAATAATAATTGATTACTATCCAAATAATTATACAATTCAAAATGCTTGCGATTTTGACAAGATGTTTTGCCAGAAAAAGTATGATGCAATAATAAATGGAGAAATTATTGAAAGCAATGCAGGCATCAATGTTTTCACATCCTTATATTGTGCAAATAAGACTCCGTTAATAAATTACTTTAACGATTCAATATTTGACAAAACATTCAATTTTAATAGCTTACAATTAGAAATAATTGCATATGAAGGATTCATTTCTTCTTTAGATACCTTTTTAACCTATTGCGAAAGGCCTAAAAATTATTACGAAAGAATATGCCTCTTTTTGAATATTAAATATAAATATAAACTTAAAGCTGCAATTCCATACGGAATAGAAAATAGAGTTGAACAGGCATATCCTTCATCGCTGAATTTTCTTAACTCTTTAGATGTTTCTCCAATTATATGCTATAATTATATCAGAATGATGAAATTACTTTCTGAAAACAAAAATCAAACAAAAATCAAATTCCATAGAATTCTGAGTCTAATTGATAATATTCCTTTATCAAAGGACATAATTGGGGATAATTCACAAGAGGTTAAAATGAGGCAGTTAAAACTTCATTTAAAAATGATAAAGATATATTGTTTAAATGAGCTTATTAAGTTGAGTTTATCAAATACTGAGAAATTTGATTATTGGAAAAAGAAAATTGAAAATATTAATGAGGCATTGTATGTATTATGCGAACTGAATGACATTTCTGACAACGAAAGGGACTGTATTTTAATATGCAACTCATTTGTTAACTACTATTACTTATATACGATTAAAGATTTGAGGCAAGATTCAGCAGAATCAAAATTTTTCTATGAAATTGAAAATCAAATGTGTTGCGATTTAAAGTACAAAATTAATTCTCAAATCAATGAATTGAATAATCGATTTTGTATTGATTCATTAAAAGATGAATTATTAGCAAAAGAATTATTAAAAAATATAAAAACAGAATCCGAAAATATTATTAAAAAACTTAATTGCTATGAATAATATTCATTTAAAGTATTTATTTCTTATAATTAGTATTTGTTTTTTGATTAGTGTAAATGCACAAACACCTAACGCTAACATTACTTATGATATAGACAGTGTATATTTCACAGAGGATAGTATTAAATTTGACTTATCTATCCATAATCAGCCAATGAGTTCTGGATATCTTAAAAATCAACCAAAGTTTGATTTTTCGATTGCTTTGGGAGAGGGTAAAAATATTGATTTGAATAATAATAATTTTAGCCAACCGATCATAGGGAATGGATTTGTTAAATATAAAACCGGGACTTCATATCAAAAAATCTATTCTGTACCTTCAAAATCTAGGTTAATAGTTAATGGTTTCACTGTAAAAAGAAATGGTAACCCTTTGGAATTTAAGAACTACTTCAATGTTAAAGGCCAATTAATGACGATTAATAGTGATCTTGATGACCATGTTTATTTATCAAGTATTAAGAAAGTATTCTCTAATAATATTAATCAAGAATTACAAAAAGGAATTGTTAATCCAAGCATTTCAACTCAGAAAGAAATTACAAAAAAATTTGCTGGAAATATTTCTGATTATTTTAGTGAGCTTACTCCTGAAGTTCAGATCAAAATTATTAAGTATTTAACCAGTGAGTTCAGAGATACAATTTTATCCCAAATTGATAATGATTCAACTTACACTCCAATAATTATTAATAGATTTTGTGAGTTGTTTCCTCTGTATTCTTTTGAATTATTATTCAAAAAACTTAATAAAAAAGAACCAGCATCTAATATAGCTGAAATATGGGAAATTGAATTGTTGGCAAATTCAATAGGGAAATATTGTAATAACTACCCGGTTGAAGTTTATAGTACTCTGAATTATTATTTAAGTGATTCCATCAAAAAACATATTGCTGAAAATTATTTCAAATTAAATAAAGAACAAATTCATCTATTATTTGATTCAATCAATATTGAAAGTATTAAAACTTTGGCATTCAGATATTTTGAAACAAACCAGGGAGATATTGCAGATTTGATGAAATATGCAAATGATAGCATTAAAAAACTTATTTCCTTAGATTTCATTTTAAAAAATAAGGACATAATAAGTGACCTTGTAAATAATCTTAATACTAGAGATTACAATAAATATATTGTACCCGATCTAATTACTATAGAAAATGGTTCGTTTTCATATCAACTGGAGCAAAGCAGGACAAAGGATCCTTCATATAAACCACTACAGCAACAAAACACAGCAAATATTTCTTTTGTAAAAGATTCATTGCAACCTGTTACATATAATTTCATTAATAGTGATAAAGATCCAAAAAAATATAAAAGCATTACTAAAGTAATATCTCCTTACAAAAAGAATGAAATTGATATGGGCATTAATGTCGATCTTAATGTTGATTCAATATCTGACAAATTATCACATCGTATTAATTATTTCAATATGGATAAATATTATGGTGTTGGTGGAACTTTCTATGGTCCATTTTACGGCAATCAATTTACTTTCAGTTTTATAACCAGAATTGATTCAGGGTATCCATTACAACCTTTAGTTGTTGGAAATATTGAAACATATTGGACTAATGGAGTCAATGGAGATTTTGGAATTTTGCTTAATAAATTATCGGAAAAAGGTTTTTTACAGACATGTAATGCTGGTATTTACACTGGGGCTGAATTTATAAACAATAGTAAATTTTTTAAAGATACGTTGTCAGATACTTACTATGATTGGGAGATTGGTCTTTCTGGCTCTAAACGATTTAAAATTGATAAGGACAGTAAAACATGGCAAGAAATCAATCTGAGAATTCCAGTAACCTATCGTTATTTATTGGGAAAATTGGATAAACATCATACCTTTTTTTCTCCACAGGTGACATTATCATATAATTGGGATAGAGTATTTATTCAAGCCGGATGTCAATTCCATTTATTGGGGAATAATACATTGCCAATAAGTAATGGAGGTGTTTGGTTAAAGGTTTATTATAAGTTGAATAGGGATTAATAAAATGAATAATGAAAACAAATGGGAATGACACAAAAAACCAAGAACTAGAAAAGAAAATAGTTAAGGTAGAACATGATTTGAAAGAAATGGAAAAAATTGTTTCGTTTCAAGGAAAACAATTAGAATTGAATTCATTAGTTAATGATTTAATTTCAATAGTAAAAAAATGGATTTGGCCTTTATTTATAATTTTTGCATTTATTAGTATTTGGCCTTTAGTATTTATTATTTGGTTCTTAATTAATGGAAAGGATGGAGTATTTGAAGTAATAATTGCCATTGTAAAAGGCAATATCTCAATAATTGTGGCGTGTATAATTGGCTTAGTTATAATCATTTGTTTTTTTCTTTTCACCAAAATTCCAAGAAAAATAAAAAAGGACAAAACATTATTCCCAGATAGATAATCAATCTTCATTGATATAAAATTTTTCTACATTTGATTCATGATCGAGAAATTAAAAGATATTGCCTTTCGGATTCATATTGATCCGGTTAATAGTGTCGAACATGCTGCAAAGGTTGAGACAGTTATTAAGGTATTATCTGATATTTTTCAATCGTACAACAATTATTTGGAGATAGAATTTTTGAAGAATGAAGAATTTCGAAAAGCCTATGAGAAAAATAAAAAGGTTCTTGACACAATTAAAGAAGAATTGAGCCTGCTGGTTGTAGATTTGAATTATAGTTCTTTTGAGGCTGCCTTAGCTCCCGACATCGTTGAATTAAACCCGACAATTTTTAATGATTCGATAATGGATCTGAAAAGAGAGGCCTTTGATGATTACAAAGAGACTATAATCAGTGGCGATTATGAAAATGCAAACTACCTTCAAAAAATTTCCAAGCGGTATAACGATGAAGAAAGAGTGAAAATTTTTAAACCTCTGTTTTCATCATTTGGAGATGGGAAGGAATACAAAGTAAATATTAATGATAAGGATCATAAAATAATAAAAACACTTACACTACCTGAAAAAAGAAAAGAATTTTATATTCCTAAAGTTGCCGTTGAAAAACATGTTCCTGAATTTACTACCGTTCAGGTTTTTGCCAAGATGAATAAACAAGGGGATATAACACACTTGAAAACACAGAGTTTGAAGAAGATTCTCTACGTTGAGGAACTAGAACATGATACTTATCCTTTTAAGCCGGAATCAATAAAATATCAAAACCTCAAATTTGATTTAAATAAAAGTTTAGAATGTGTCGTTGAATTTGAGGATGATAACTACATTATAAAGAATGAGGAACTTGATTTAATTGTTTGGGGTGCAACACGCGAAGAGGTTGAAGATGCATTTAATTTTAGTTTTTATTCGTTGTATTTCAATTATTACTTGGAAGATGATTCAAAGTTATCAGACGAAGCAATACTTCTGAAAAACAAACTCCAAGCAATTATAAAATCGGTTACCGATGAGGCCTAGAAACACAAAAGATATTCAAAAGGTCTTGTTGAAAAAGGGTTTTGTACTTGAACCAGAGAAAGATCACCACCAATTCTATTTTCTCCAAGTTGATGGGAAAAAGCAAGCAATCAAAACATATTTAAGTCATGGGAAAAGGGAATATGACCAATCTCTGATGAACCAAATTAAGAAACAATTGAAGTTTATGGAAACTGAAAAAGCGGAAGATTTCTTTGATTGCCCGATGACTAAAGATCAATATGTTGAAATGCTGATTGATTTGGGGGAAATACAAAAGAAAAAGTAACTACTCTGATTCTCTTTTATCTTCTGTTTTTCCCCATACCTACTTTTTAGGAAAAATAATCCACAGTCTAAACCATCAAACATGCCCGTTAATATTGTTGGTGAAAAGCTGAAGTTTGCTTTTAAAAACAGTGAACAGTTGAATTTGGATATTTCGCAATTTTCGGAATACAGGTTTCAAGCGGTAAAACAATTAGTTTAATTATTTTCTTTAACGAATATCCTTTTTAATGCCTAATTACCCCGAAAGGGGTGAAAGTTGAATAACCGTGTGTGAAACGCACGGAAAGAATGGAACAATGACTTCAGCCCTAAAGGGGCTGAATATCAAAAAGATTAGATTCAGCCCACTTTGGGGCTGCTGTTTTTGTGGTGTGCTTTTCCCCGCACTTCGTACGGGGTTATTCAAATTTAGTCCCTTCGGGACAGCGATTAGGTATAAATATGGATATCCATATTTTCTTTCTATCAGGATTTCCTTGCTGAAATATGAATAAATTTGGTAAAATGAAAAGCTATTTCAAAAAACGCATCAATAAATAAACCTATGGGTTTATATTGTGAAAATAGTTCGTATATTTGGCCAGCAATTATTCGCATTCAAGTTCGGAGAAAAAAGTAACGAATTTGAACGATTGTTTGATTACTGGTCGGATATTGAACAACTTGAGGTTTTTTTTGAAAACAATAAACATGATCTTGACAGTCCATTTTGGGGAAGCATTTCTGTTGAAGATGCAATTTTCAAAACTACTCAGGAGGCTCAGCAACTTGAAGATAAACTTAGGGAGCTGTCCAAACAAATTAAAACTACGAATGAGGGATTAGAAACCTTATTTCAACCACTGGATGACAGGCAGATATAAATTCAGCATCTATTCAATAAGAGTAAAGCCAGAAAAAGTTGGCTTAGGGTTTATGCCCTTAGAATTGAAAAAGATGTTTATGTGATCACCGGTGGAGCAATAAAACTAACCCATAAAATGAAAGAGAGGGGACATACCCTCGAAGAACTGAAAAAAATTGAAAGGTGCAGAAACTATTTGATTCAGGAAGGACTTATTGATAAAGAAAGTATTACAGAAGCCTTTGAAATCTGTTAATTATGAAAGCAATTACAGCCTTAGAAAAATTGAATGCCATTGCTATCGATGAGTCGAAACAATGGGAAGAAAAAGCTGATTGGAGAAAAGAAAACCGGGATTGGCTTAATAAATCAGCAAAAATTGCCATACGAATTCTGAGGGAAATCAGAGTGCAGAAGGAAGATAAAGGAATGTCGCAGAAGCGACTTGCAGAATTGGTTGGTGTTTCACCACAATACATTAACAAAATTGTAAAAGGTCAGGAAAACCTTTCGCTTGAAACAATCTGTAAAATTGAAAAAGCGCTGGGAATAATACTTGTTGAGGTTCCCACGGTAGAAGTTAGTTCAGAAATGATCTTTTCTACTCCTTATGGAAGCATTGCAATTCCACGAAGTTTAGCAAAATCTTTTGCTAAAGAGGAGCGAGAATATCAAGAACCTGCAATTTATCAACAAGATATATCTGTACTCGCTGCTTAATATATACTCAATGATAAATTTTGCATTACAAAAAATAACGACGGAACAGTTTGCTGTAATTGAAGAAGATTTTGAAGATAAAGGGGATATTCGAATTGGCATTAACCTTCGCTTTGCTGCTGATAAGAATTTGAACATTATCTCAGTATTCTCTTCTTTCATATTTGAGTTGGAACAAAAGCCCTTTATCATTATTGAAGCAGGATGTCATTTCAAAATCAAGGAAGAATCTTGGTTGCAAATGTATGTAAATGAAGAAAATAAGTTGGAGGTACACAAAGATTTTATAACTCATTTGGCCATGCTTACTATTGGTACAACCCGTGGGATTTTACATTCAAAGACAGAAAATACCTGTTTTAATAAATACATTGTCCCAACAATTGATGTTACAGAATTAGTTAAGGATGATGTTGTTTTCGAGTTTAAAGTGAGTTGAGATTTTTCATCTTCTGTTCTTCTCTACCACCGCCTTCACTGGGTAAATAATCCGCTGAATTAAGCGCAGGTCTTCGGTGATGATTTCGCAGGAGCCTTGTAATTCTTGTTGCATTTCGAGGGTTCTGCCATAGTTGGTGATCAACGTGGCGGGTAATCCAATCTCAACGGAATACTGATTGTTGACCGGTACAGGCGCTTTCCGCAGTACGGTGCCAATCAACATACCATATTCCATGTAGGGGTAATTACTGAGTTTAATATTGACACGCTGCCCCGGTTTAACTTTGCCGGCGCCATCAACGGGAATCAACGCTTTTCCAACAATTCCCGACGGGTTTTCGGGCACCACGGTAAGCAGGGTTTCACCAATGGTAATGTTCTGGTTCAATGCCCATATTTTGTTAAAACTAGTAACCCCTTCAATGGGACTTGTCAATACAAAATTGGTATACCATTCGTCGATGCTGTTGCCCAAAAGTTCGTAGGCGCGCGAAAGGCTCGTCTTATAATCTTTCAGTTGGTTATCCTGTTCCAGTTTCAGGTTGGCCTTTTCCTGCTGCAACTTATAAATATCCGATTGTGTCGATACCCATTGCGTCTTGATGGTTTCAAGCTCCTTCTCTTCGTTCAGCCGGGCGCTTTTTGCCTGTTCAAAAGCATCGTCGGAAATAGTTTTTTTAGCAAAGAGAGAAGAGTCGCGCTGAAAACTTTTGGAGGCAAGTTGCATCCGTTGTTCTTCAATCTTTTTTTGAGCGTTGAGGCGTTCGAGCAGTTGTTGCTGCATGGCAATTTGCCCCTCAAGCGCCGAAATCCGTTCGGTATAAAAATGCTGCTGAATAAAGTTTTGATAATCGGAAAGTAGTTTGGCAAACTCTGAAAAAGGTGCTTGTACCAAACCCAGTGCCAGTGTGCCAGGAATTTTGATGGTTTTGATCCGTTCGGGGTTTTCGATAAATCCATTGATGTCGGCGATGTATTTCCGTACCTTTTCAATATCTTCAATTCGGGCCGGGTTTTCGATTACCGCCAGTGTTTGCAGGGCTGCCACTTTATCGCCGTTTGATACAAACAACCCGGTAATTTTCCCGGTTGAGCGGGCTTTAATCTCAGCCGGTGGGTTAGCTGCCGATACAATGACTTCGGAGAAGATGACATCGGGATAACGATAAAGATAACTGAATAACAGCAACAAGATTACGGCAGCTACAATGATGGTTGTCCCCCAGCGGATGGTCCAGTGTGGCATTTTCTTCAGTATCTCGCGGACCTCCTCGGTACGCAGGTCGATGTTTTTATCGTTGTCCATAGGTGATCGAAAGGTTTTATCAAAATTAGCAATAAATATATAGAAACATAGTTCCTGAGTGCCTTAGTTCCTGAGTACCTTGGTTTGCAGGTGCGAATTGCTCTGATCTTCCGACTTTTTTAGTGACATTGAGAATGGCTGCAAATAAATTGTTTTAACTTGCGTTTCTAAAAAAAAGATTTGTCAATATGATTCGTAAAGCGCTTTTGATTTTATCCTTCTATATTCTGGTAATCAGTCCGGTTGTGGCACAGAGTTATGTCACAACGTTTGGTGTTCGGCTCGGTAATAATACCGATTTCAGAATGGCAGGAATAACGTTTCAACAATTGGTGCTTAAGAAATTGACCCTTGAAGGGATACTTCAATCCGATTTTAAGAAAAATACAACCCTTCATTTCCTGGCTGAAAGTCATCAGAATATCATATCGAACCGGCTAAACTTTTATGCAGGCGCCGGTCTATCCGGTGGATTTGAGGCGTATTCGCAGAAAACCTTGCCAACACCGCAGAATAAAACCTTTGGCGCCGACCTGATTGCAGGGTTGGAGGTAACCCTTCTGCATTGGAATATCTCACTCGATTATAAACCGAACTTTAATATCTACGGACGCGAATCGTGGTATCAGGGGCAGGTCGCTATATCAGCCCGCGCGGTTGTGATCAGCGATGCCGGTCTTCGAAAACACAAACGCGAGAGGGCCAGGGAGCAGAGAATAAAAGATCGGGAAAAAGCAAAGGAGAAGAAAGAGAAAGTACAGGTTAAAGCTGGAGTGCAGAAAAAGAAAGAACAAGAAAAAGCCCAACAGAAACAAATTGAAAAACGCGAAGAAAAATCCAATTTTGAAGAAAAATTGAAGGAATTGCTAAAGTGATCTGGGGTAAATACTGATTATTGAAGCTCCTACTTTCTCACTTTGCATTTAGTATAAGATTATTGACCGGGTTGAATAAAGGTAGTTTTTGCTCGGTTCAAAAATTAGGGAATAGTGACTATTTCATCCATATTTTATTTTCTAATGGAACTCTGGCTTTTAGAATATTTTCAGTAGTGTATTGTTTAACCTCTTTCTTCGTCAGTTGATGGCTCCACCCAATGCGTTTTGAGGTGTTTGCTCCCGGCCCTGTGTTGTTATATTCTGCATAAAAGGTGGTTTGTTTGTTGTTAGAGTTATCCCATTCTTTCCATCCCTCCTGAAGAATGTGGTTTCCTAATTCGCAATCGATGAAAACCGTTTTGGCATATTTCCGCCACGGACGTCCCAGGTAAACCGAATCAACTCCTTCGGCTGCAGTGAGCTTACAATGTTTAAATACATACCCAAACAGAGTTCCTTCAGGTGTGCTGGCTGCGGTAATGTATGAATTGCTTTTGCTGTGAATGGTACAGTTTTCGAAAAGGGCTGTGGCAGCGCCAAAAATGAAATCGGTGGTTCCTTCAATGTAGCAGTCTTTATAATATTGACGGCAGTTCATACCGGCAGCATACAAAGCATCCTGGTGACCAAGTATCCTGATGTTACGGAAAACACACCGATCGGCCTCAACATGCAATGCAACGGCCTGGCCGACGGGACCAGCACTGTTTTCAATCGTTAGGTTTTCTGCAATGAAGTCGTTGCCTTCAACAAGCATTGTCCAAGAATAAAACGTGCTGTTGCGCCCCAGGTTAATCTTATCGAAGAAGTCGTTATACGTAATGATTGTATTTTCAGCGCTCTCTCCAATAATTGTCAAATCGTTGTTCCAGGAATGCACCTTGACTTTCTCGTTATAAATGCCGTTTTTGATAAGAATGGTAATTCTCTGTGGAGGAAATGTTTTGGTTGCGTTAATGGCTTGCTGAATGGAGGTGAAATCACCACTTCCATCTTTAGCCACAACCATTTTATATTTATCATCGGCGCGAGCAATAAAGCACAACAAGATTATCGCGATAAAAAGCAAAAGTTTATTCATGGTCGAAATTGTTTTTGTAAAAACTCAAGGCCCCAGTTGGTTGTTTGTTCAAACCAGGGATCGAATAACCAGAAAGTATGCGGACTATTTTCTATTTGATGCACTTCGGAATAGATTTTCAGAGAATCGAGCCGTGAAATCAGATCGTCCCTGCCAGCATGAAACCTTGGGTACTGGCTGTTTATGAAAAGTACCGGTGGAAATGTTTTCCCGGCATGTGTTAGTGCTGAAGCTTCTCTCCATACTTCTGGTTTTTCTGTTTGATTACCTCCAAACCACTGAGTTGCTGCCGAGAGATTGCCAGGTTTATCAACCCCTTCGCCCGATTCGGGATGGATAAAAGCCAGAATCCCGTCGATGTCGATAACAGCTTGTACATCGCTTGAGAATTCGGCATAACGGGTTGTGTCGACAAATAAGAACGAGCCGTTTGTTGAAGCAACCAGTGCTGCTAATTGACCTCCTGCTGAAGCGCCGGCAATAGCAATTCTTTCAGAGGAGATGTGTAGATCCTTTGAATTTTTACGCAGCCAGCGAATGGCCGTTTTGATGTCGATAACCGCCGCTGGGTAAAGCGCTTCGGGCGAAAGACGATATTCGACAGTGGCAGTTAAGAATCCTTTTTGAGCAAAGTAAATAGCCATTGGGGCATCCATGCTTTTATTGCCCGAACGCCATCCGCCACCAAAAACAAACAGAATTACTGGCAAAGGTTTTTCTGTGTTTTGAGGAGCATAAGTGTCGATGTGCATTTCGCGGTGATTATAATTGGCATAAGTCAAGTCTTTTCTAACCACAATCGATGGGGGCAATTCAGCTTTTGCCGGTTTGATGAACGGGTAATTTTTCACCTCTTTACGGTACATGGCATCAACCGAGAAAGAGGTGTCGGGCATAACCGGTTGAGCTCTGTCGGCAAAAGTCAACAGAAGAAAAAGGAAGGAGAGGTATTGTATTTTGTGTTTCATCTATGAAAAAAAATCCAGATTCCAAAAATTAAATGACCCTCGATGTCAGGCAAAGCGTGAGAGAAACTATTTCAAGTATTTCTCCAATCCTGTATTCAATTTTTTCATTCCTTCAACAGCAATACCAGCCATTGTTGTTGCCCCTTTTTCTGAAAAATGGGTATTATCGGCTTTACCGTCAGGGAGGCTTTTATAAACTCCCGGAGCAATATGCAGAAATAACTCTTTTGATTTTTCATCACCTAATCCGGCTACAATTTTCTGGCTTTCAACCTGCATGTCGATTAAAGGTACCTGAAGCTTTTCGGCAACAATCTTAACAATACCCGGATATTCATGATGGGTATCTTGTAAAACACCATTTTCGTCGAAATTTCGACGAACAATCGGTGTACAAAGAATGGGTGTCACACCTTTTTGTCGCGTTTCTTTCACAAATTTTATGAGGTTGTAGGCATACTCCTCGGGAGTTGAATATCGTCCGGTTTTTTCAATGACCCCATCGTTATGTCCAAACTGGATAATCACAAAATCGCCTGGTTTAAATTTGGAGTAAACAGAATCCCAACGGCCTTCATAAATAAACGAACGTGTACTCCGGCCATTCTTTGCATGGTTTTCGATCTTAATTTGAGTTGTGTCGAAGAAGACCGGAAGCAATTGTCCCCATCCTCTCTCCGGGTTGTCGTCCAATGGTTTATCTGCCATTGTAGAATCTCCTATCAGGAAGAGTGTAGGGGTTTTCTGTCTCTCAAATGAAGAAAGCAGAACGATGGCAACAATAATTATCAGTGTGTTTTTCATTTTCTTTTTTTTAATAAAAGGGCTACCGGGTGATTTCGGTAGCTCCTTTTACTTCAATTTCAATCTAACTAATCATAAAAATAATAACAAAAAAATCTAATATTGAGAATCGGGTTTATTCAGTAATGTCAGTTGACTACTGATATATGCTTTAAATTGATCGATAGTTTTGATACCATTTGTTTCAAGTTCCCAAGCAGCACCAAAATACCACATTGCCTGGTTGTTTTCGGGTTTAATAACCATAACATCGTTGATATCATCGGTTTTAAAATCAATAATTGATGAGTTTTTTACGAAAATGACCAAACCCAGATTGTCTTTGTTGAGGCTCTGTTTTCCCCAGTCGCCAAAGGCAGTCCAGTTGCCATCAACCATTTTAATCTGCTGGCAGGTTGTGTCTTTTATTATTCCGGTGCAGATGTTTGCAGGCGCTTTGTCGAAAAGCAAGACCTGTTTGGTCAACCGTGAATTGGCATCGATGGATAAGTAGGATGTGAAATTGGTTTTAAAATCAGTGGTCTGCCATCCGTAATAATTTGTTTGGATCATGGCGCGAATTGGGCCTTTAGCAAGGATTTTACAAATCACGCTATCTGTTTCAGCGACCCTTTCAGCCGATTTCCCGTTCCAGTATCCAATAGATCCGATTCCCAATGAAGCGCCAACTTTAAAAATGTCCATTCCCCAATCTTGCAGATTATGGTACGAGTCATAATCGTTCATTCCTGCATTTTCAAGAACCATCTTTTCTGTTCTTTTTCCAAAAATATCGTTGGCATTTCGCCAGTCGAGATAGAAGCGATACCCAACTAGATTTGATTCCCAGCCAGGCCCTTCGTATTTAAAAAAGAAGGCATTATCGGTATTTCCATCAGGAACCCTGACAGAATCAACTTCTACAAAAGGATTGTTGCTTACGTATTTATGGTCAATGAATTGTCCTCCGGTTTTTTCCCATAATTCGGCGTGGGCCATTGGCTGAAATTCTACCGAAGATTTATTGCCGGCAGTAAATGTTAAATATGATTTATTGTCGATGTTAGGGTAAATCAGCAGCGAGTGGGTTTTAGAAACCGGATCGAAAAAGAGTTGCGATGGTATCTCTTTTTGAGCTTGTTTAACCAGAAAGGGTTCTGTAATTGCAGCCTGGAGCAATTGATTACTTTCTATACTGGTGAATTCGAAAACACGTCTTTCAGATACAGAGGCGTTGAATTTTACCTTCAATGTGTTCTGTTTTGCGGGATTACAACTTGTCAGAAGAGCAATAACAACGAAGAATATGTTTTTAAGTGTTGTCTTCATAATGAAACTCTGATTAACAATTACTAATAGCTAAACGATTGAGATAGATTTCAACATTAGTATACTGGTTTCCTTTGGAGAACATATTTCCATCCAATGGATTTTTAGGATCAAGGTTGTTTTGAATCTCCCATTCGTCAGGCATTCCGTCCTTGTCTGAATCGGGTAGGGCAGGAGCCGATTTTAAAACAGGCCATCCACCAACATCTTTTTGGCTGTTGATGATTCCATTTTCACCACAGGTAAATTTCCCATGCCGAACATCATCAATAATTCTTACATCAACGGCATCGCGGTGCAGTGATGCTCCCGCACTTTTTAGCACTGCGGAGAATGCTTCATGGGCTGTTGAGGGAGCGAGATCACTTATTTGTAGCGGCACTTTACAGAAAAAATCGTTGGGCAATGGATGTTTTTTATCTATTGAGAGTTTGTTATTCGCCGTTAGTTCGGGGTTCCCATCGATGAAATTTGAATTGAAATAGTAGTAACTAAAAGGCTCCCACGGGTCGAGTATACGTTTCGAACTCGACTTGCTTGTTGCCGGTCCGGGTTTGAAATAATTTTCAGTAATGGTATAAGTGCCTTGTTCTCCGGCATAAATACATTTCGATTTCCAGTTATAAACGATATTGTTGATTAGTTCAGCTTTTTCTTTTTCTGGTTGTTTGAGATATCGGCTCCCGTGAAGACGTGGGTTCCGACTGTTGTGATGTGCAAGCAGGTTATGATGGAACGACGCATTTTGTCCTCCCCAAATTCCACCGTATCCATGTTCTCCTTTACTGTGTACCGAATTATTAAGGCTTTCGCTTACAATGCACCATTGAAGTGTAAAATCGAAGTTGTCGTAACACGAGCAGGTTTCATCGGTACTCCAGCTCATGCTGCAATGGTCAACAATTACATTATGGCTTCGCTTAATGGTTAACGCGTCGGTCTCTTTCCCATTGACATCTCCGGGTCTGAATCTCAAGTAACGGATAATCACATTGTCGGCTACGATATCAATACCTGAGCCTGCAATGCAAATGCCTTCGCCTGGTGCGCTTTGTCCGGCGAGTGTGAAATTTCCTGATCGAACTTCAATGATTGATTTTAAGAAGATGGTTCCTGATATTGAAAAGAGGATTGTGCGAGGGTTATTGAAATTTATCAGTGCTTCGCGAAGGCTTCCAGTACCAGAATCATTCAGGTTGGTGACAAAGACAACGTTTCCACCCCGTCCGCCTGTTGCAAAACGGCCACAACCTTCAGCGCCCGGAAAAGCCAGCGGTTGTGCTTTGATTGCAGTTGACAGGATGATCAACAAGAAAATGAGATTATTTTTTTTGGAGAGAATCATCCGGTAAGATTCGAAGTAATTATATTACCTGTTTAATTCAATGGCAGCCAGAATGAATGGTCCAACCCCTTTACTGTCGTTATCGACAACTTTTTCTGTGATATAGTATTCATAGCTTCCATCGCGATAGGGTTTGCCTCCCAATCCGCATCCGCCACAAACATTTTTCAGGATTAAATTGCCATTTTCATCGGAAACAATTAGATTCTTAATGACTGAATCGAATTTTTCATTGGCAATCTGTGCGTATTTCTTTTTGATGTATCCCTTATTGGCAGCTTTTGCCATTGAGTAGATGTACATGCAAGTTCCGGAGGCTTCAATATAATTTCCTTTGCGGTCACCCTGGTCGAGAACCTGAAACCATAACCCGGTTTCGTTGTCGGAAACTTTCAATAAAGCATCGAGTGTGTTATTTAGGATAGTGATAATTTTAACCCGATCGGGGTGGTTTTCAGGGAGGTAATCGAGCACGTCAACAATGGCCATTGTATACCAACCCATAGCCCTGCTCCAGAAATGGGGCGATTGTCCTGTCGCTGGATTACTCCATTTCATCTCTTTGCTTTCGTCCCAGGCATGGTATAATAAACCAGTCTTTTGATCAAGGGTTTTTTCATAGATCAATGTGATTTGGTGTGTTACAACATCAAACCATTCGCTTTTATTGTATTCCCTTGCGTATTGGGCAAGAAACGGTGACCCCATGTAAATACCATCGAGCCACATTTGCCAGGGATAAATTTGTTTATGCCAATAACCACCGCTCTTTGTCTTTGGATGATTTTCCATCTGTTTCACAAAAAGCTGAATGGCTTTGTTGTATTTCTCATCACCTGTTCGCTTGTAAAGGGTAAAGAGGTTTTTTGCAGGGTTAATCCTGTCTATATTGAATTCGTTTACTTTATAATCTTTAATTGTTCCATCGTCATTAAAAAAATAGTCCATATATGACTTCATATATTCGGAGTATTTTTGATCGATAACGCCTAGTTTGTCAATAGACATTGCCAGCATAGCAACATCATATTGCCACTTAATTTTGTCACGACCTTCAAAATAGATCAGTGAATCGTGAAGATTCATGACCGAGTTGGCCATTTTAGCCGACCATAATTCGGGTTTTTCTGCTGCTGAGGTTGCGCTATTTGAATTTTTACAGCACACCAGCAAAACTGGAATGATAAAGAATAATATCCTACCGAATGTTTTCATCTGGGACAATGTATTAAGGTGAACACTGTGGATTAAAAGAAAAAAGAAAGGCTACCTTCCCTTCAAGGAAGGCAGCCTTTTTATATTAATAACCTGTATTTTGCCAGAATCCTTCACCAACAGTTTCACTTTTGTTGGTAACGGCATCCATTTGGGCTTGAGGAATAGGACGTAGCAAATGATAGTCCTGTATATTTTTCGAACCTTGGGCATTATATTTTTTCACACGGTCGACCAATGTTTTTGTTCTTTTCAGGTCGAACCAGCGTTGTTGTTCTCCGCAAAGTTCTACGGCACGTTCTTCCAAGACTGTTTCAAGAGAAGCAGAACCACTCAATGTGTTGTCAGTTCCTGCAATGGCACGTACTTTGCGAAGTTCGTTGATCGTAGACATGGCAGTACTACCATCTGCAGTATAAAGCTGGCATTCTGCTTTAATCAGATACATTTCAGCCAAACGAAATACGATGGCATCGCGGCTTGAAATGTCGTGAGTTGGATATTTAGAATCATAAACATTGTCAAGGAACTTTTTAATACCGGGATATGAGCACCAACCGCCAATTTTATAGCTGTTATATCTCTTATCTCCATAGACATCAGAAGCCGCTTTGGCCGCTTCAGTTGGTTTTGCAGTTGCAGGATCGGAAGATGTGAATACAGGTATGTCACCACCAGACATAAACTGAATGCGGTAACGACCTTTAGCCCAAGCCTGCATGGCTTGACCTTCGGCAGAGTTACCATCCATGTGGCAATAGTAAATGGCTGTATCCTGAATTTGAGGATAATTGGTTGAGCTGCCTTCCAGTCCTTTGGCAATAGTATATGCTTCAAGTAAAGTTGCATCGGTTCTCTGATCGGTAGCGCGGTGTGCGTCTAACAAATTCCATAAATAAAGCGATGGCAAATAGCGTGTAAAGCCACGTCCATAAGGAGAATATTTTTCAGCTACTGGTACTTTAACTTTTGTTACAATGTTTTCAAGAGTCGATGTTGAAGCTCCTAATACACGTACAAAAGTTTCTTTACCATTGGTTCCGAGGTCGTCAGCTCCATTGTTCCACATCGAAACAAATTGCAACAACATAGCGCTACCTCCACGGGTGTATCCGGTACGTGTAACCAACCCATTATAACTTTTAGGGTCACCATTATCCGCAACTCGGTAACGGTAAGGGATACAATTGGCATTTGTAGTAATGTCAGAAGAATAAGTAACACCCCAAATAGCTTCGCTATTTTTTGTGATATCTTCATTTTTCATCGACCATGTATCAGCATAGTTTGGATAAAACGATGCGATTCCACTACCAATAACAGCTTCTGCTTCTGCTTGGGCCAATGCATATAGATCTTTTTTACCTAACCATGACGCTTCATAGAGCAAAACACGGCTTTTTAATGCACGGGCAGCCCAATAATTGGCACGTCCTTCTGTTTTGATTTTATAATTAGCTGTTTCAAAAGCTGCAATTGATTTATCCAAATCGGAAAGAATATTACTGTAAACCTCTTCTTCTGAAAGGCGGGTAGGATTTGTCTCAATAGTAACAGGCGGTTCCGTAATATAAGGAACAGGTCCCCATATATTAACCATGTGGAAGTAGTAGAATGCACGAAGGAAATAGGCTTCGCCCAAATACTGATTACTGGTAGCCTCAGAAATAACCTTATTCTGTGGAATATACTTCAGTGCATTGTTACATAGATCGACTGCACAGTAGAACGCTTCCCAATAGTGGTCCAAGCAAGCATTATCAGATTCGTTATTATCCAAACTTACGGCTGAAATGTTGTATGTATTGAGCGATTTCTGCTTATTGTCGTAGCCATGGTAAAACAAGTCGGTACCGGTTTCTGACAAACCAAGCCCAGCTTCTTTCCCGTACCATGCACGGGAATAGCTGTAACACGATGCAACCAAACCCTGAATACCAGAAACACTGGAATAGGTTAGGTCAGCGGTTGCTCCAGCTTTGTTATCTTCATCCAGGAAATCGGTGCAAGATAACGTGCCCAGCATTAAAGCCGCAGCAGCTAATATGATATATGATTTTATTTTCATTGGAATAAATATTTAAAAATTAAAATTGAACATTTACACCAAACACCAATTGTTTGGCCAATGGGAAATTAATTGATCCGCCACGTTCAGGGTCGTAATTCTCGATGCTGCTGAATGTGAAAAAGTTTTTCAACGAACCATACAGTTTTACCTTGTCAAAGCCAGCTTTGCGAATAAAATTCTGTGGTAAATTGTAAGAGAGGGTGATATCCTTTATCTTAATATAATCGGCTTTTTCGTAAGTTAATGCAGTGCCATAAGTAGCGAATGTTGTACTGGCGGCTCCCGGGCTGGGGAACTTGGCATCTATATTCGTTGGGGTCCAATAGTCAAGATCACCCCAGTTGGCAGATTCATAGTTCATTTGAGTATTCATGCCATATTCGATATAACCTCCTAAACGGGCATAAACCAATACCGATAATGAAAGATCTTTATAGGTAAAAGTATTGTTCATACCTAAAATGTGTTTTGGGGTACGGTCATAAATAATCTTATCATTGTCATCCAACTTGCCATCATCGTTCTGGTCAACAATCTTCATGGTGCCAGGAACTCCATAAGCCGATGCATATCCAATTTTTAAGTCAGGATTGCGGGCTGCCCAGTCGGTTTTATAAGTATCATATTCACCTACATTCCAACATCCGTCAGCTTCATAATCAAAGAATGCTTTAACAGGTTCTCCAACCATATAAATATCATTTCCGGTCAAGTTCCTATCTACACCTTCCGATAAATAAGTAACTTCATCTTTAAAGTGTGAATAAGACCAGTTGATATCCCATGAGAAAGCTTTTGAATCAATGACTAGAGTATTCAATGCTACCTCAATACCGTTTCCTTTCGTTTTCCCAATATTAGAAATCACACTTGGATATACATTAGACGCTGGTTTGTTCTCGTAACACAACAAATCGCTGGTATTACTGATAAAATAATCGACACTACCAGAAATACGGTTTTCTAAGATGCTAAAATCGAGACCAAAGTTGTAAGCAGCGGTTTTTTCCCATACCAAATCCGGGTTTCCCATCTTACTTGGAATATTTCCTGCGATACTCGTGCCACCTAAATAATAGTAAACCTGATAATCGCTTAGCGATTTCATGGTAGAATAAGGAGCAACGGCGGCATTACCGGATACACCCCACGATGTACGCAATTTCAAATTATTCACCATTGATACATCTTCCAAAAATGACTCTTCACTAATTCTCCATGCAGCAGCTACCGATGGGAAATATCCCCATTTATTACCTTCGGCTAAGGTTGATGAACCGTCTGCCCTTAGAGAAGCCGTCAACAAATATTTTTCATCAAATTTGTAGTTTAACCTGCCAAAGTACGATAACATGGCTTGCTTCGTATATTCGCTGGTCGCTTTTGGCGTAGTGATTTTTGACAAATCGTAGAATGCACTAGTATAGTAGTGTTCTTGACCGCACTCTCCAAATACAATGTTTTCTTTGTAAACACTTTGGTTCATGCTTTGTCCCAACAATACGGTAAAATCATTTTTTTCACCAACCTTGAAATTGTAATTCAACGTGTTTTCCCAGGTATATTTGGTTGTGTATTCCGATTCACTCGAAATATAACTTGTTCTTGGCGCTTGATAGCGGGCTACGCTTTCAAAATCCTGATAAATACCTGTACCAACATTTGAACGGTCAAGTGCAAGCATTGTTTTGAAAACCATGTTTTTCAGAGGTGTAATTTCAAGATAGGTATTTCCAAAGAAACGAGAAGTTTCGACATTTTTTTGATAGGCTCCATCAATTTCATCGAGCAATGGGTTACAATGCGCGGCATAACGTGGATTAGGTGTTTCATTTAAAGAATTATCCTTTAAATAAGCATGGGTAATAGTGGTCATTTTCAACGATTGCGTGAATACGCTTGCATTACGTGAGTCATTGTCTTTATAAGTGAATAAAATGCTACTCCCAGTTTTGAAAACATTACTGATTTTATGATCGATATTAATTTTTCCATTGTAACGATCAAGTTTATCATTTTTCATCAGTCCTTCTTCATACATAGCCCCCAGTGAAACATTGAAGGTTGTTTTTTCATTACCACCGGCTACAGAAAGCTCATAATTTTGAGTCAACCCGTTCTGGAGAATAAGGTCGGCCCAATCGGTATATGAACCATCTTGATAGATTGAATATTCAGTAGTTCCATCAGCTAAGCTCAATGTTAAAACTTCTTCAGGAGTTAGGGCACTGGTTCCCCAGGTGCCTGCTTTGAGGTCAGCGGCATAGTCGGCTTTATCAATCAATCGTTGAACTTCTTTTTCACCATACATTACCCTGGGTACATTTGTAGGTTGGTTTGAAGATACAAATGAATTAAAAGTCACAACTGATTTTCCGGCTTTCCCACGTTTGGTCGTAATAATGACGACACCATTGGCACCTTTTGTTCCGTAAATAGCAGTAGAAGATGCGTCTTTTAATACTTCCATCGATTCGATATCCGATGGGTTTAAGTCGAGGGTAGAACCATATTCAACACCATCAACTAAGATCAAAGGATCGTTGCTTGCAGTAATTGAGCGGGTACCCCTTAAATTCAAATTAAGCTTTGAACCGGCTTCGCCACTTTCTTGTTGAATATCAAGACCAGGAACGCGGGCTTGCATTGCCTGCATGGCATTGCTGGATGTTGTCTTGGAAATTTCTTCGTTCTTTACCGAAGAAACAGCTCCAGTTAGGTCTCTTTTCCTGACTGTTCCATAACCGATGGCAACCACTTCGTCGAGGCCAGTTGCACTTTCGCTGAGTACTACGTTAATAACCGATTGACCGGCAACAACAACTTCCTCGCCTTCATAACCAATAAAAGAAAAGAAGAGTACCGACTGGTCGGTTAGTTGTCCTTTAAATTGATAGGTACCATCAGGTTGAGTAACTGTACCATTGGTCGTACCTTTTTGTACAATGTAAACTCCGGGCAATGGTTCCCCGCTGGCAGAAGTAACTTTTCCTGAAATTTGCCTGCTTTGGGCAGATGCAAACAAGCAAGCAATCGCGAAAATGCTTGTCAGGACTAGTTTGTAAATGTTTCTTTTCATAATCACATTTTTCAAGGTTTAAATTAGAATTGAATCTTTAATTAGAATTGTTGATCTGTTTTATATTTATTGTTTTGTTTTGTTTTCCGACAATCTGATCAACACCGGGAAGAATGTTGTTAATCAGGTAAATATTGTTGCACAAACTGTCTGCTTCGAGAAAAGAGGATAACTTTTCTGGTTGAAAACAATTCGATATTTTTACGGTGTTACATTCTTTAAATGTAAAAGCGCAACTTTCAGTTTTAGGGTTGATGAATTGGATCTGGTCAAAACCGATAGACTTACATTTTTCAAGTTGAACTGGTTGTAATGATTTCACATCGAGCCTGATGTTGTTGAAAAGGATGTTATTGGCATAATTGGCGAATATCCCATTCTCCGATTGAATTGAGATATCTGAAAAGGTAACTTGTTCAACATCTCTTTCTTCAAGTCCATAAATGGCAATTCCGCGTTTAGCATCTACGATATCTACATTCGAAATATGAATTTCGCGAAATGTAGGGGTGCGCTCTGAAACAGGTTCAGCATCAGTAGGCTGATAACGCATGTTCATCACAATTCCTTCTTCAACAATGTTGCGCATAATAATATTATTGACCAATATATTTTCAACAACGCCACCTCTTCCACGCATCGTTTTGAGCCGGATTCCCCGGTCGGTGCCTTCAAACACACAGTTCGAAATGGTAACACGTTTTACATCACCTGACATTTCGCTGCCGATAACTACACCTCCATGGCCATTCAACATGGTGCAATTGGTAATGGTAATATTTTCGGTTGGAACAGCCGCATCGCGTCCGTCTTCATCGCGTCCCGATTTTATGACAATGCAATCGTCGCCAACGCTGATATGGCAATTCGAGATCCTGATATTTTTACTGGAACATGGGTCGATACCATCGGTGTTTGGCGAATTTCCCGGGTTTTCGATGGTTACGTTTTCGATGGTAATGTTTTCTGAAAAAACAGGCACAATTGTCCAAAAAGGAGGATTTGAGAAACTCACGTCTTCAATAAGGATGTCTTTACAATTATAAAATAAGACCATTGGCGGGCGAAGGAAATTGTGCATTTTGGGGAGGTACTCGTTTTTTTCCAGAAGTTCTTTGTTCTCCTTTGCGAATATTTGTTGCCATTCTGAATCTTCTATTCTGTCTTTTCTGATTGATAACCAAAAGTCCCACCATTTTTTTCCGTTCCCTTCAAAATGGCCTTCTCCTTTTATTGAAATGTTGTGGGCATCGATAGCGTAAATGGGAGAGATGAAAGTTTTCACCCTTACACCTTCCCAACGTGAAGCTACCATTGGCAGATAATCATTAAAGTTGTCGGAGAAACGAATGGTAGCGCCTGCATCGGTTAATAGCGAGATATTGCTTTTTAAGATTATGGGGCCACAGATATAGTTACCCGCAGGAAAATAAATAGTACCTCCGTAATTGTTGGACAAGCTGTCGATTAGGTGATTTATGAGTTTAGATGAATTGACTTTTCCAGTGTTGTCGGCTCCAAAATTGCAAATATTCAACGTTGAATTTTGGGAATAACCGTTTCGTGGTTGTATGGTTAGAATGATAAAAAGCACAAAAAGGCTCTTCAATAAATTGGTAGGTTTTAAAAAGAAAGAAAATTTCATTTGCGGTTCTTATAATCAGTTAGTTGATTGATCCTAATCAGCGGGATCTAATTTACTTTATTTCGAATTCATGAAATGGTGACGAAATGGTTTAATTGGTATGTTGTTTTGTCGATCTATTAACATCGCAAGTTGGGAGTTGTTGACAATCAGTGCCGATGGGAATTTGAGTGTGGATTTTTATTGACAAGCCTAAACCGTTTTTCGGATATGAAATCGGAAAAATTGGTAGAGGATGGTTGAACTATTTTTTAAATACCATTGAATTGCTGAAAGATATTGATAGTTCAATCTGATTCTTGAGCGTATTTAAGTAAATAAAATAGAGGCTGTTTTTGAGACAGCCTCTATTATTATGATAGATCCTTATTTATTTAAAACAGTTTTTGTTGTAACGATCGAACCATCAGACATTGTCTTTCTAACGATGTTGATACCATTAGCTGGCTGCGATAATTTAACGCCAAGCATGTTGAAATACTCGGTCTTAACAATTGTTTTTGAAGCGTTAAGGTTTTTAACTCCAACCTTTGCAGGGATAACATAGCTTACTGTTTTCGCTGTTGTATCAGTTAAAGTAAATTGTGGATCAGGAGCTGAAGGTCCCCATGTGCCATTAATATTAAATCCCCATTTCCATGTAGCAGTAGCATTTACTACAAGTTCAACAGCGACACTCCAGATGTTATCACCTGCTACTAAATCGCCATTCGTTCCATCATCGTAGAGAGAGGTGTGTTCAGCGCCACCGTCCCAACCTGAATCATATACACCAGTTGCGGTAATCCAGCTACCTTTCAGTTTGAGATCTGTTCCGGTTTTGTTGGCTGAATCGTCAATAGTGAAAGTAACAGTTGCAGTAGTATCTGCTGGTGGCTCTACAGCACCTTCATCTATAGTCAAATTAGTTTCACCAATAAGTTCGACTTTTGCATTACCTGTTGCACTGAAATAAAAACCTGAACATGTTATTTTTGATCCACAAGCATTAACAATATACGAACAATCTTTGAAAACTGGGAATTTGATATATCCCATACCACTAGCCCCAATTTGAGTAAGCGTATTCGCTGTAAGATAATCTGCATATCCTGTAGCATATTTTTCTGGCCATTGAATAGTGTCACCTGCCGTGATATAGTTGTATTCACCTTCACCGGCAAGAGTCATTCTATAAACTGGACCAAGAAGGCTGTTTGCGGTGTTCATTACAAAATCATATCCCATAGCTGAACCATTTTCAAATACAGTATAAGCTTTGTGCGATGAAGCTTTGTGAAAAACATATATAAAACCATCGGCACTAACAACGAGTTTTAATGCAGCACCACCAACAGGTTCTGTTATTGAATTGTTAGGAGCTGATCCATTGGCATCTTTGGGATTAGTAGCACCTTGAATACCATTAGAGAATTCGTTGCCATCTATAGAAATTGCAGTGTAACTGTTGGCAACTATAGAAGTCGATTTGTAGTTATCGTCAAAAGCTATTGACATTGTAACACTTGCAGTTTGCGCAACAATTGTACCTGCAGTTAGAGGAGTTGCTGTACCTGTAATTCCCAAAGCGAGAGTATCGATTTTACCAACTTCACCGGCTGATAACGAAAAACTAGCCAATATGGCTACTGCAAAAAGTAATCTTTTTTTCATAGTTTTATTTATTTTAGATGAAACATTTATAAGTTTACTTGTAAAAAGTGATATATTATTTATAGTAAATACATTATACTGGTATAATTCACTTATCGGCTGGTCGATAGATTTAGACCTACCGATAAATGAACTCAATTTATTTTTTAGTTCCCGAGAATAAAAAGTTGAATGTCTTTGTAAATCTCCCCGATTTTACGCTCTTCGTATATTTAATATTGGCTTTATTCTCCGAAGAAACCCGGCCAAAGAAAGCAGCCTCAAAGCCATTTCCGGTACTATTATTTACAAATGCATAATTGTCAGCATTTGCATGAGATACATTGGCAGGACTTGTCAAGTTTATGTTTAAACCTGAACAAACTGCTGTTACTTGAGTATAGTAATCACCTTCAATTTTGGAGAAAGATAGAGTGCCTTCGGCACGTGTAGTATCTCCGTCCAATGCCTGTATCCATTCTCCGGTATATTCTCCAACAATACCTTCGCCAGCTGTTTGGTCGAAAGTTATCTCTTCATCATCGCCTGAACATGATGTTAAGAGGCACCCTAAGGCAATGACAACCATCATTATATATCTTACTTTTTTCATTTTTAAATTATTTTCTTTGTTAAACAATAAGATTAATACCCAGGATTCTGGTCTTCATTAGTCATACCTGTATTGGCCGCTATTTCATTGGCCGGTATAGGACGATACCATTTTACATTACCCGATGCATCGCTCATATTGGCAATACTCGTTACCTTAGGATTGAATTCTACATTATACCGAACCAACTGACGGGTACGTCGAAGATCCATCCAACGCTGGTTTTCGGCGTATAGCTCACGAGCACGTTCATCAAGAATAAGGTCCAATTCAGTTATGTTTCCAAATGATGCTGAACGGGAATAACGAGGATCGTAATCGCCAAGTGAACCTAATGAGGTTGCACCCGAACGAGTACGAACAGCATTTATATCATTCAACCAGGTACCATCGCCCAACATGTATTTTGCCTCGGCACGAACAAGATAGAGATCGCTTAGGTGAAGCAATACGATATCGCGGTAGCAGTTTTTTTGCGAGTTTGACTGAGTTGTGGTAGCATCGTCCCATTTGCGAACGCATGGGGCAGAATTAATATTTAACAGATAATCGCTGTAGTTAGGCTTTGTCTTTGTGAAATTTCCATCTACATCAAAACTCCAGATGACAAGTTTGTCACCCATTAGGAAAGCTTTCGGATCGTTAATGTTTTCCCCGCGGGCAAATTGTGCTTTGTGTTCGGTAACATAAGCGTCAATCTGTGACTCGGTCATATACGAAGGAGCATACCAGAAAGCAATAGGCAAATTGCTGTGGTCGGAAACATTGTAATAGGCAAAATAGCCTTCGGTACCCCATCCGGCAGTGACCCCGGAGGCAATTTTTGCGTTGTACATAAACTGCATGAAAGTGCCATCGTAACGAGCATCTTCTTTGTCCCACAAATAAAGGACTTTAGAAGAAGGGACTTTCATTGATGAAGAAGCTTTCATACCCGTAGCAGCTTCTTCTCCATAGTATGAACTAAATTGATTTTGCAAACTATGACCTCCTTCTGAAGCATCACCTGGGTATCCGGCACGGTCGTACTGTATAGAGAAAATCTCTTCTCCATTTCCTTCGTTAAATGGAGACCATTTATCGGCAAAAGACATCGACAATGTTGTGGTAGCACCCATATCTATCGCTTTGTTGGCCCAGCTTACAGCTGCTTTAAAGTAGGTATCGTCGGTCTTGCTATAGGTTCCGGAAGCTGCATCGGTCAGTGTTGTCCCTAAATCCCAGCCTGCAGCTAAGTTTATTTTAGCAAGTAAAGCAGCTACAGCACGCTGACTAACAACGCCCGTGTGATCTTCTACAGCCAAACGGCTATCAATTACAAGAGGTGTAAGATCTTCGATAAGATAGTCGTAAATCTCTTTCAAATCGGCACGCGGATAACTACGTTCTGCATCGTTCACATAGTGCTTAATCAGCGGCACTCCGCCAAATTGCTGAGTTAGCAGGTAGTAGCAATATGCGCGAAGAAATTTCATTTCAGGCGCATAGTCTGAATCTTCGCCACCATATTGTAACGTTGCATTTGCCCAACGAATAGCAGCATAGCAGTTTTTATAATGTTTCAAAACATCTCCATTCGAAGAAGTCAGCGAATAGTCGCCAAAAGCACCTACATCACTACCCCGGGAAGCCAATGTAAGATCGGTTCCCCATTCGTAAATGTCGGTAGTATTAAAGCCTTCATCCGTGTTATTTGAATTCGCCAATAATTTGATTGAATTATAGGCCGTAACCCTCAGCTCTGAAGCATCTTTGCCAAAATAATCGTCGGCAGTTTGTCCGCCCTGAGACTTATTCTCAGCGTCTAAAAAGTCAGAGCAACCGGTCAATGAGGCCACGCCCATCATGGCAATAGCGGAGATTAAAAATATTTTTTTCATTGTTGTATCTATTTTATATTTCATTATAGTTGTCGTCTCAATTTTAGCATCCTTCATGAGGAATGCCCATTTAGAAACGTTCAATTAAAATTTAATGCTCGCTCCGAACTGATAAGTAATAGTACTTGGTCCATCGTTACTTAATTTGGTGTCAGCCCATTCGGGGTCGAAACCTTCATAGCTGGTAAAAACGAATGGATTTGTAACGGTACAGTACAAACGAAGTTTCTGCATGCCAATCTTGTTTATCCAGCTATTCGGAAATGAATACCCCAATGTTATATTTTTCACTTTAACATAAGAAGCATCCACATACCTATTCGTACCACTCAGCCATTTATCGGTTCCTACGCCACCATTTGTTCCACCGTTGTTGGGCATTGGATATTTTCCATAATGGGTCGATTCCTGATATTTTGGATTGATATACGTGCCATCGGCAGCAACACCGTCACAGTCAACCAATGTACCAGCAGGTATGTAGTAATCTACTTGTAGTTTCTCGCGTCCACGATCACTCCAATTGAGATATTCTCCCAAGAAGTAAGACGATACGGTGTAGTTTTGCTTGGTATAAAGAGAGGCCGACAAATCCCATCTTTTATAAGTAAGGATAGTATTAAAACTACCTGTCCAAGCCGGAGTTGACGTATAATATTTACCATCCTCTTCATCGGTATATTTACCATCCCCGTTCCGGTCAACAATTATGGGCTGGCCTTCCGTCATCTTATAGCAAGTGTAATAATAATCGTATTCCTTCATGGTTGTACCGGGAGTCAATCCTTTGAGTACGGCAATTTCGTTATCAGGGACAATCATATCTTTATCGCTTATTATTCCATTCCATTCGTATCCGCGGAAAGTGTGTATCGAACGGCCTATAAACAAGTTGCTGTTCGGGAGATCTTCTCCGGTGCCCATTATTTCACGAATTTCATTATCGTTCATTGCAAACGAGAATGATGTTTCCCAGCGTAAATCCTTTTTATCCACATTGACTGTGGTTAACGACAATTCAACGCCGCGGTTGCGAACTTCACCAATATTAGTAGTCATGGTGCCGCCTCCTGCTTCGAATGGGAGATCTACCGAATACAACAAGTCTTTTGATGTTTTTTGGTAGATGTCGATAGTACCCGATATACGATTATTAATAAAACCATAGTCTATACCTAAGTTCAATTCTTCTGAAGTTTCCCATGATAATGCCGAGTTAACAATATCGCTTGGATAAAACCCATTGTAATAAGTACTTCCGAATGGATAAGAAATTGGGCCTGTTACGGTTTGTTGTGTCTCGTAATCATCTATACCAGCATTGTTGCCGGTAATACCGTAGCTAAGACGAAGTTTCAAATTGCTCATCCAATCGGTTTTCAGCCATTCTTCTTCAGAAGCACGCCAGGCAATAGCTACCGACGGGAATGACCCCCAACGGTTCTCTTTGGCAAATTTTGAAGAGCCATCCCAACGTACAGTTGCTGTCAACATGTATTTGTCCATTAAAGTGTAGTTTGCACGGAAAGCATAAGACATCATACTACTTTCAGAGAACGAGGTCGGATCATAATCATCGTTTTCCGTATTCATCGTACCCGAACCCAGGTTATACCATAGACTACCGTCCATTACCCCGTTTGCAATCAAATACCCGTACTCCGAGTTGCCATAAGTTAACGAATACAATCCCATCATATTTAAAGAGTGGATACCTCCAAATTTGGTGGCATAGTTTATTATATTGTCCCAGGTATATGACATTGAACGTTTATGCTCATAAGAAGCAGTATTAGGATCGGTAGGGCTATCGACCGAGGTATAGAAATCGCCTGTTCGATAGTTGGTAAAATTAGGAGCGAATGTCGATTTAATGCTCATCCCTTTCATTGGTTTAATGTCGACATAAAAGTTGCCTAACAACCGATAAGTTTCTTTCTCGTTAACCTCTGCTTGCATATACAGTAACGGGTTACGTTGATCGGAGAACTGATTTGAAGAAGAAGACCCCATTGCAACATAATTACCTGGTTTTTCGTTTAAGGCACCATTTGCATCATAAGGTTGCATAAATGGATTCATTCGATAGGCTATTTGAATAGCATCATCACTGGCGTATTCATTTTTGATATAGGCAATATTGAAATTGAAACCCGACGATACATATTTATTTATAGTTGCATCAACACTACCCTTAAAGTTGAATCGGTCTTGTGTGTCGCCCGTATAAATACCGTCTTCCTGATTGTATCCAATACCCATGTGGTAACTTACATTTTCGGAACTACCACTTACTGACAAATAATGATTTTGTTGTTTGCCATTCTGGGTAACAAGGTCCGGCCAGTCATAAGTTGCTCCTTCATCTAAAAGTGTTTTCAAGCGATACTCCTGCGAGGCGTTATTATAAAGTAAGCATTGTTCCAATGAACCCATTTGGTAGATGGGGTTACCACTTGAAGCAGTACCTCCGGAATACGTCAGGAATTTCAGAAAACGATAATTGTAGAATTCTTGAGAATCCATAAAATTAGGCATACGCGATACTACGGCAGAACCATAATACCCATCGTAAGAAATGCTTGGTTTTGATTGTACTTTAGATCCCTCGGTTGTACCACTTTTGGTAGTTACTATGATAACACCAGCAGTTGCGCGAGAACCATATATAGCAGTAGAAGATGCATCTTTCAATACATCAATACGTTCAATATCTTGAGGATTCAGGAACTGAATGTCGCTGCAGATAACTCCATCGACAACGTACATTGGCTTAACATCTGAATTTAAAGATGATTTGCCACGAATTTCGATGTCAAAACCACCACCTGCACGTCCGGTACTCTGTGTGATGCTAACACCCGGAACCGCACCTTGTAAGTTTTCCATTAATGAAGGAGCTCCTTTTTTGGTCAACTTTTCGGTGCTTACTGAACCAACTGAACCGGTAAGGTCGGTTTTTTTCATGGTACCATAACCTACAACCACTACTTCATCGAGGTCCATTGCTTTTTCCTTCAATGTAATGTTAATGGTCGATTGGTTATCTACCTCAATGGCTTGAGTGATGAAACCAATAAACGAAAACTGAAGTGTACGTCCTTTTTGTACTTTAATTGAATAGTTCCCGTCGACATCGGTAATCGTACCGATGGTTGTACCCTGAACTGCAACGGTTACTCCAATCATCGGCATACCAGATGCTTCTGATACTTTACCGGAAATCATTTTTTCCTGCGCAAGAGCAACCATGCAAAGCAAACTCATGAAGATTGCCAGGGTCATTCGTTTAGTAATTTTGTTTATTTTCATAATTTGATAGAAAATAGTATAATTAGTTATCTGAAAATTCTCATCCAATGCAAAAGCAAGTAATATGCAATTGTAAATTAGTAATAATTTCTGAGTAGTAAAATGATTTCATCAGAGTTCTTATAATCAGTTCATAAATTGATTCAATAATCGGATTCTAATTTATAATTAAATACCTTCTTTAAATGGTGATGAAATGTTTTAATTGGTGTGATGTTTTGTCAAACGAATTTCAGTGTGATTTACCAGTTCTTGAAAATCAACAATTTTGTTAATTGCTAAGCTGGTTAGAACTGACATTTTAAAGCAATAATTAAGATAATTTGTCTTACTTTTGAAAAGATTGAATGAATACTGCATGAAGAAATTTCGATATAAAAATATGTGTGCAACGTTGATTTTAGTTGCAACTTTCATGTTTCTGCAAGGGACAATTTCAGCCATTGAAATCGACAGGTTTGAATACCTTACTACCGATAACGGACTTTCACAAAACACAATTACAAGCATACTTTGCGATAGCAAAGGTTTTATATGGTTTGGTACCATGAACGGGCTTAATCGTTACGATGGATATAATTTCAAAGTGTTTCAAGATAATTTATCAAATCCGGGTATGCTCACCAATAATCGGATTGTTTCGATTTGGGAAGATAAAAAGCAATTTATTTGGTTTGAGACGTACGATGGGTATTACCATTATTTCAATCCCCAAAATGAAGAATTTTCGACACTCCCCAAATACATGGTCAACCTTGAGGAGAAATATAGTAAAATAACCTGTTTCTATCAATTTTCCGATGAGGAAATATGGCTGGGATCGTCCAATTCGGGAGTATATCGTCTTGTGTTTGATCCAAAATCGGGGACATACACACACAACCAGTTTTTGAGCCGGGGTCAATATTCGATTTCAAATAACGATATCAGGTTTATTACTTCTGATGGGCACCAAAACATTTATATCGGATCAAAAAATGGATTGAACTTATTAAAAAGAGAAGATGTTGAGAAAGGAAATTTTTATTTTCAACACTTCTTTGCCGATATGAATTTCACTTCAGCAATTTCATCAAAAAATGAGCTTTGGTTTGGTACCGAAAATAGTGGATTGGTTCATTATGATATTCATTCTAAGGCATTTTATGTTTATAATACCGACAATTCTGCGTTGAAGAGTAACCGTATCGATATAATCAAAACCAGTTCGGAAGGAAATATTCTGATCGGAGGTTCATTTTTATATATCATTAAGCAAAATGACCGGACATGGATGACAATTCCTGTTGATGGGAATCACATTGATAAGATATTTGAAGATTACAAGGGGCTTTTATGGGTTACAACCGGAAAATTCGGTGTGCAGCAAATCGATCAAAATACAGGTAAAAACCGGCACTTTGACCTGACTCCAGAGAACTACAAATATCTTTCGGATAAAGAGCGGCCCTATTTTTTCGAAGATTCAAAGAAAAATTTTTGGATTTGTGTTCATGGTGGTGGTTTGGCACTATTCCAACGCAATAGTGAAACCTTCCGATTTTTCAGGAACAATGCATCCGATCCGAAATCGATCAGTTCAAATACGGTGATGTGTATTGCCGAGGACAAAACCGGAACGTTGTGGGTTGGTACATCGTTACAGGGAGGCGCCAATAAAATTATTTTTAAAAACCCAGCGTTTACGTCCGTTCAAATGAATACTGAATATGATGATTTCACTGAGAATATCATCAGGGCTGTGTTTGAAGATAAGAATGGAAACATTTGGATTGCCTCTAAAGGAGGTCAGATTAAGATTCTTGATCCTTACTTGCAACATCCCATCACGCAACAACTAAAATATCCTTTTCCTGCCATTGGGGAGTTGGTTTACAATGTTTATTCAATGTTCCAGGATTCGCGCGGATATGTTTGGCTGGGTTCAAAGGGGGCCGGAATTGCCGTTTCTACAGCACCTGTTACTCGTCTGACCAATTACAGTAATTTATCATTCTATCGATACACCAACATTGAAAATGACAGCACTTCGTTGTGTAATAATAATATATATAGTATCGACGAAGACAAGCAGGGGAGAATTTGGATAGGCACCTATGGTGGTGGATTATGTTTTACTAAGCCAGCGGACTACACTGATCTTAAATTCTCAGTAATAAATTCAAAAAACTCAAATTTGTCGAATGAGTTAATCAGGAACCTGATGATTGATTCCGGCAATAACTTATGGATTGCTACCACTTTCGGATTAAACCGCTTGCGGAATAGTTTACTCGAAAAAGGTTCCTATAATTTCGAGACCTTTTACCACGACCCAACCAATCAAGGAAGTATCAGTTACAACGATGTTGTGCAAATTTTTGAAGATTCAAAGCATAATTTCTGGTTTGGAACTTTTGGCGGAGGAGCTGAATTTTTAGCTCACAACAAGGTTGATGAAAAAACCTTTATTCACGTTACCGAATTTAACGGATTATCGAACAACGAAGTTTTTGGCGTTTTGGAAGATCGGCTGGGATATATCTGGTTTAGTACAGAGAATGGGCTCTCACGGTTTGATCCAAACACCCAGAGTTTTGAAAACTTTAATAAATCGAATGGATTGAGTTCGAATGAATTTTCAGAAAACACATGTTTGCTTACTCAGCGTGGCAAATTGATTTTCGGGAGTTCAAAAGGAATAGAAATTGTTGAGCCCGAAAAAATAACCTCGCGTGAGTATCCGTTGAAGGTGACTTTCACCAATTTTCAGCTTTTCAATAAAGATGCGAATGTTTCTGCGTTAGGATCTCCTCTTACCAAAGCCATTGCTTTTACCGACAAAATAAACCTGAAGTATAACCAGTCGAGTTTTAGTTTTGAATTTTCAGCGCTCAATTATCTCGATGAGTCGAAAACACAATTTGCCTACTTCCTCGAAAATTTTGATAAAAGCTGGAACTATGTCGGTACCGAAAGGAAAGCAACCTATACCAATTTAAAACCTGGCGAATACATTTTCAGGGTTAAAGCCGCCCTGTGGGACGGTAAATGGGACAATGAAGAAACAACGATCCTGGTAAAAATATCACCTCCATGGTGGGGAACAACCTATGCTTTTATTGTATACCTTATTTTGTTCTTGGTCGGATCGCTATTCGTTAGTAGAATCGTTTTGAGGATTAATACCTTTCGGAATGAATTGAAAGTAGAAAAAGCAGTTAATGAAGTGAAACTACAATTCTTCACCAATGTGTCGCATGAAATTCGTACACCTTTAACCCTGATTTTAGGGCCAATTGAAGATTTATTATCCGACAAAAAGTATCCTGAAGAATTCAAATCAACGCTTTTGTTGATGCAAAAAAATGGAAAAAGAATGTTGCATCTGCTAAACCAACTACTCGATTTTAGAAAAGTTCAGAATAAGAAAATGATATTAAAGGTTGTTCAGATTGATATTGTTGAGTTCACTAAAAATATATTAGACAATTTCAAACCCCTTGCACAACATAACGGGATTGAGTTTTCCTTCGTTGAAGATTCACATCCCGAAATGGTTTGGGCCGACCCTCACAGGATAGACTCCGTAATTTTTAATATACTCTCCAATGCCTTTAAATTTACGTCCAGGGGTAAATCGGTTATTGTAACCATAGGTGAGAATAAGAAAGCCGGTGAAGTATTAATTAAAGTTACAGATGGTGGGCCCGGTTTAAAAAGCAAAGACATACCACTGCTGTTCAACAGGTATTCAATACTTTCGGGTGAAATAGTATCGAATAACGGGACGGGTATCGGATTAAACCTTTCAAATGAAATTGTGAAGTTGCATGGCGGTGAAATTCGGGTCGAAAGTGAACCTGGTATTGGGAGTGAGTTTACAATTGTACTAAAAACAGGTCAGGCTCATCTCAACAACCAGTCAAATATCCTTTTCTCAACCGAAGAAGGAGAGTATAGCAATGGGTTATTAAAAGAAATAATTCCTGATGAATGTTTCGATCATGATCAAAGCTCCCCGGTTACATCAACACATGAGCATACAATATTATTGGTAGAAGATAATCTCCAAATCTTAAATTATTTGTCGGATGTATTATCTGCCGATTTCTCAATTATTAAAGCATGCGATGGGGAAGTAGGTCTTGAAATGGCATCCCATTACCATCCCGATCTGATCATCTCAGATATTATGATGCCGGTTGTTGATGGAATTCAGATGACCCGCAGTTTGAAAGAAAATTTCG
>Ga0209373_10000655_pt1 | contig 50907 bp, 48 predicted proteins | sample Higcelweek5metaG_FD_187173 | JGI IMG/M metagenome (GOLD analysis project Ga0209373, IMG submission 187173) | Freshwater pond sediment microbial communities from the University of Edinburgh, under environmental carbon perturbations - High... | ecosystem: Environmental > Aquatic > Freshwater >... | reverse complement strand
TCGAAATCAAACTGCTCTTACCTGAACCGCTTACCCCTATGACACAGACAAATTTCGAGAGCGGTATCGAAACCTCTACTTTTTTCAAATTATTTGTCGCTGCACCTTTCAGTACCAGTTTATCATGTGCTTTCATGGCTGCAATCTCTACAAAGTATTCATGATCATTGCTTATGTGTTCCCTATCCTTATCAACTATCTCTGCTCGCAGTAATTGGCCACCATAATGCCCAGCTCCGGGGCCAATCTCTATCAGATAATCCGCCATTTGAATAAATTCTTTTTTATGCTCAACTACAACCACAGTGTTTTTCAACTTTTTCAAGTCACAAATAGATTCCATCAAAAATTGAAAATCCTTTGGATGCAGACCCTTTGAGGGTTCATCCATTATATAGAGAATGTTTGAAAGACCAGAGCCAAATTGGTTTGCAATCTTCAGTCTTTGCGCCTCTCCCCCAGATAACGAAGGAATACTCCTGTCCAGATTAATATATCCCAGTCCTACCTTCTCAAGGTTTGTCAATCTGGCAATCATTTTCTTAAAAATATCCCTGCACTTCTCCTGTTTCATTTCCTCCAAACAGCCGTACATAAAATGACACCATCTCTTCAGCATTACTATGTTCATGGTCGTAGCTTCTGGATATCTGGTATTTCCTATCCTTACAAGTCGGCCTTCTTCGAGTAATCTTTCCCCTTTACATCTACTACATTTTTTATTTGTAACGTATCTTTCAATATGCTCCAGCGATTTAGGTGCATTATTCTCAACCAACAGCCTTTGCAAGATGTTGACCACGCCTTCTACTGGCCTAGAAATTGTTCCATTCCTGCCATTTGTATTTTCATATCTCAATGTCACTGGTCGCCCGTTGCTTCCATAAAATATTTGTTGTTTAAATGCTTCTGACAAGTTTTTAAACGACACCTCTAGATCCTCTTGCATATCCTCTGCCAATGCCAGAACCTCTCCCTTCATCCAGTTTGCATTTGGATTTTCTCGATGCTTTCGGAGGTTTCCCCAAAAAGGAGAGGCACCATCAAGAATTGATAATTCAGGATTTGTCACGATTAAATCAATGCTAACCTGTAGTTCCTCTCCCAGTCCTTTACAGACAGGGCACATATACTCAGAATGATTATAACTAAATACGGCTGGCGTGAGTGTAAAAAAGATTGTACCGCACCCGCTGCAAACATTATTCTCTGGGATAATTTCATTACAATTAGGACATACCCGCTCTCCAATTGTAGCAAACAATAGTCGTAAGTATTCTCCGATTCTCGTGACAGACGCAACTGTCGATCTCGGATTCATACCTAAACTCCTCTGCTCAATTGCTATTGATGGTTGTAGCCCAGTAATTTTTTTAACCATTGAATCCTTTAAATCAGTCTCCATAAAAGAATTGGTTGCAATTAGATCCATAAACTGCTTTTGGCTTTCATGATATATTGTGTCAAAAGCAAGACTTGACTTTCCGCTCCCGCTAATACCTGTTATTACTGTAATCTTTTCTTTTGGAATCCTAACTGTAATATTTTTCAAGTTGTGAATGGATGCACCTTCTACAACGATTTCATTCGAATCAATATCCTCTTGCTCTAAAATCTCTTCGCTATCCAATATCTCAAGATAGTCATATTCCTCATCAAAAAACAAATTATTGTTTACATCAAAATATTGTTCAATCTCTGGCGTATCATGAAATACTTTACAATCAGTCCAATGCCCTACCCATTCTGGAACTCTACACCCATTCACATTCTTTTCTTCGTACGGCATGATTTGCAGAATCACAGAATGATCAAAGCCATCAAAACCTAGGATTGAAATATTCTTGTTATAAGGATCAGCAGACTTTACTTTTACAATAGTAGACGCCAGTGGATTAGGTCTTACCGGTGAGCGTGTGGCAAAAACACCACATTTCGGTGCATTTTCATAGGGGGGATTACACATTAGATGACTTCGGTATCGCTTATCATCAAACCGATCAAACCACCATAGAATTCTCAAAAATGAATCTGTTTTGATACATTTAATTGACTCCACGATTTCATCTGTTGTAGTATCCGCCGATTCCTGGAACTGGATTTTTCCGCCATCATGCGCATTGAAAAAGCTTCCTATTGGCTTTCCCTTATATGATAAAGGTTCAAATTTTTTTTCCTGTATAATAATATCTTTGTTATATCCATCGGCTATCTCTTCACAAGGAAAATAGGGTTTAATATCTACTAAATCACCCACAAAAGAATCTTCATCAAATTCTGCCAAAAGTTCACCTTTCTCTTCGCATATTTCTGCAATCTTTGTCGTGTAACAATGAATGCCGTGATTTTCTTTTGTAAACAAAACACAGTGACTAAAATGACTTAATCTTATAAAAGCATCTTTTAAGTTAGACTTCATAATAATGTGTATTTGCTTTTTTTCAGAATCAAATTCGCAATCTGCAATCTGTTGAAACTCAATTTCTTTCACTTGATATCCACCTTTCCTATAGAGGAATAATCGGTATGAATATCTCGACAGTCCTCCTTGCATGACTATATTCTTTTTCTTGCGGTGGATAGTATTCAAAGCAAAGTCTATCATCAGGCAAATATCCACTATCTGGAAGCCATTTTGAAATCATATAATTCCATGCCCCCTGATATTCATTTTCCTCCACCAGAAATCTGCCAATTGCATATTTGCCACCTGCAAGCTCCATACAACCAAACTCACCTTGATTTTTCATATCATTTTTAATGGACATGCATACACTCAATCGTAGCTTTTCTTCCACTGTCAAGTCACTATAATCATGATTCACGACAAACCACTTTGTTTCTTTGCCAATCAGTGCATTTTTGCTTGCAAAGCGATATAACTTTGTGAAAAGTTTTGAAAACAAATCAGTATCGCCTTTATATGCCCCCGTATATCTTGTATATAACACCTTCACTGGAGCAACTGACTGAATCGTGAGCTCGATAGGTTCATTGTAATAAATATCCTTTGTTAATACTTTTCCATTCGTGCGATTTTTAAAAACTATTTGTTTCATATCCGCATCATTTATTTTACGAATCTGGCTAGCACACATATTATATTTTTCTTTTAGTGCTTTTGCAAAAGAGGCTTGATTCGAAAAGCCAACAGAAAGTGCAATATCCTGTACTGTTAGCTTTCGGTTGCCTCTTAGTAAAAAAATTGCTTTTTCGAGTCGCAGTCTTTTAATATAGCTATATAAGCTTTCAGAAGTAAATTGTTTGAAAATTCTTTGAAAATGATATTCAGAAAAAGAAGCTATTTGGGATAGCTTCTGAATACTGATTTCTTCGTCCAGATGGGTTTCAATATAGTCTTGCACGATATTAATCTTTTCTATGTAGATTTGCCTTGATGCATTAATAAATGATTCCCCCTCATTATTTTTCTATTCAAAACGATAAATCACTGCTCCGTGCTTTCTGATTTCAACTGTCAGCGCCTGTTTTACGTCACACTTAATTTGGCTCCAAAGCTCCTTCATGCTTTCATATTTTTCCAATTCGAAGTCTGCCAGATTAACTGAAACTATTTTATCACAGTCCGAAATATTGAAGAGTGCCAGATAACAACCTGTACCTACCTTCGATGGCGCCAACCATGCAATCTCTGATGCGGTACGAAAAAGCTGATGCGCACAATGTGATTTTTCCTGAATTTCTAATACTTCTCGGTTTGTCAGTATTTTCAAGGTAAAATCATCATTTTTAGGTAAGTGCGCTCCAACAAAAAGCGGTGAACGAATCATACACCAAAGTGACATCATGGTAATCTGCTCGTCCTGTGTGAATTTCGTCCAATCCTTCTCTTCATAATCCTGTCGCAGTGCACCTACTGGAAGCATGTCTGCATCAGGCCAATGTCCTGGTCCTGCATGCGTACACCATATTTCTACCCGTTGAAACATGTCAAGGAGTAGCTTCCAGTCATCCCAAAAGTCATCCGTGATTCTCCACATATTTGAATACTTTTTCAAATGCTCCGCCTGTTCAATAGGTGCCGGTCCTGGTGAAAGACTTAATACCATATCTCTTTTCGCTTTTCTACAAGCTGTTGCTATCATTTCTATTTCTTGCCTGCAATGCGGATATTCTCTTGCAATATCATCTACCTTTACAAAATCAACACCCCATGAGGCATAGAGTTGAAAAATACTATTATAATATGCCTCTGCACCTGCTTGCTCACTTTCACATTTCAAACCATACATATCTGGATTCCATGCACAAATAGAATTAGGGTCTGCAATCTGGCGTGCTCTGTAAGCTGTGTCTTTTATTGGTAAATCATTATGCGCTGCCATCCTTGGCATACCTCTCATAATGTGAATTCCAAATTTCAGGCCAAGGCTATGTACATAGTTTGCCAAAGAAGTAAAACCATTGCCATCTTTTGCACTCGGAAATCTGTTCTCTGCTGGAAATAAACGTCCAAATTCATCCATGCACAAATCAGCGAAGGGTTTGTATTCATGATCCGAAGCCGTAGGCTGATACCACTCAATATCCACAATAACATATTCCCAGCCAAATTGTTTCATATTTTGAGCCATATATTCTGCATTTTTACGGACGTTATCTTCTGTGACAGAAGCCCCAAAGCAGTCCCAGCTGTTCCATCCCATTGGTGGCTTTTTTGCAATCATTTTATTTTCTCCTTCGTACACTTTTTATCATATTACCATAACTAAATCTTATGTGCGCTACTATTTTAAACTTTTTACAAACTCAACTGGAAACATAGTACGTTCTGCTGTTTCCTCAACCGAAAGTCCCGATGACAGGAATCGTCTCGCCACGCTCGTCATACTTTCTGATACTTCAACAATATGCTTATCATAATCATACAATCTCATAACTCGTTGTCCCCATGGGTATTCTTTGCTCTGGTGAATAAATTCTAATCCAGCCATATTCTTTAGCTTGGTTTCCCAAAGTTCCAGATTCTCAACTTCGAAGTATAATTGGAAAACATTTGACTTATAATGTAAGTCAAGTTTTTCTCCGACAAGCTCTTCATAATTCGATTGTAATGAGAAACCTGATTCAAATGACACATGTGTCCCTAAATCCATCCCAATTTTTTGTTCCATCACTTTTTCATAGAAATTCTTTGATTTTTCCATATCAGATACAGAAACTAATAAACCACCATATTTCATACATATACCCCGTTTCATGTTTTTTCTTATTATACATCAAAATTTAGCAATTTCATTGTAAAAAACGGACATGTTCTTTACGTATTCCTGCGGGGTAATGTCACAGGTAGACTTGAAATCATGTATAAAGTGTGGCAAATCATAAAATCCCACAAAGCTTCCTACATTCATAATACTATTCTGCTGATCCCGTAAAATTCGTATTGCCTTATTGATACGAACTAATTGAGAGAAAGACTTTATATTCATACCCAGATATTGATTGAAAATTCGATTTAGGTGTCTTTCGCTATAATTTGTTGTAATAGATAGTTCTTTATTTCGAATATTTCCCATTGTATCAATTATAGAATGAACTGCTATATTCAATTCACCTGGCTGTTCTTTATGAGAATATGTCAACAATATCTTTTCCACTTCAGTTATTAAATTATTTATGGTGCTAGCTCTCATAAGAGCTTCTACTATTAATCGATTTAATATAGTATTCATTAGTGCAAATGGAAAGATACCATCTACTATTTCACTTTGACTAATGCCCGTAAATGCATATAACCCCGCTGGTTGAAACTCGATAATAAACAGCATCTCAGATAAATTAGGCTTGCTTCCCACCTGACATACTCTTGTTATCGGCCCAAATAAGTTGCCCGATACTTCTCCATTATTTGTAGAAAATACCAGAGTTGCACTTCCATGCGGAATAATTGAATAATTTCCAGGAAAATTGTTCGGAAAGGTAATGGTATAATTTGAAATCCATTTCTGTAAGGCTGCATGTGGCAATAGATAGATAAAATCTTCTCCACTAGCAATCGTACGATGACTTCCTTTATAAAATGAAATTTCTTTTTTTGAAAACATACCGTTTCCTTTCCAAATCTAAAGTTGCTCACTTAATGTGGTGATACAAACTCCTGCAGACAATTTATGACTTATTTTTGTTCTGGAAACCAATGCGTCGTTTTATTTGCAATCTTAACGAGCATTAACATGATTGGTACTTCTGTTAGTACTCCCACAACCGTAGCCAGTGCTGCCGGTGAATCCATTCCAAACAAGGCAATTGCAACCGCAACAGATAATTCAAAGAAATTAGAAGCACCAATCATTCCTGCTGGAGCAGCAATATTATGAGGAAGCTTTAACACTCTGGCTGCCAGATATGCAATGAAGAAAATCAAAAATGTCTGAATGGTCAATGGCACTGCAATTAATAAAATGTGTAAAGGATTATTTAAAATAACTTCACCCTGGAAGGAGAATAACAGTACTAACATCAGTAACAAACCAACTATTGTTGCATTATCAAACTTTGGCAAAAACTGATTTTCGAAGTATTCTGTTCCCTTTTTTTTGCTAAGAAACATTCTTGTTAATACACCTGCTGTTAATGGAACTACTACAAATAAGACAACTGATAAGATCAAAGTATCCCAAGGAACAGATACCTTACTCACCCCAAGTAAGAATTTCACAATCGGAACAAATGCTACCAGAATAATTAAGTCGTTTGTTGCTACCTGCACTACCGTATAGGCCGGATTTCCTTTTGTCAACTGGCTCCATACAAAAACCATAGCTGTACATGGTGCTGCGCCTAACAAAACAGCGCCTGCTAAATATTCTTTCCCCAATTCTGCAGGAATCAGTCCCTTAAATACAACATAGAAAAAGAAAGAAGCAATTGCAAACATCGTAAATGGCTTAATTAACCAGTTTGTAACCCAAGTGACATATAATCCTTTTGGATTTTTTCCTACATTTTTTACACTTATAAAATTTACTTTCATCATCATGGGATAAATCATGACCCATATTAATATTGCAGTAGGTATGGATACATTTGCATATTCAAACTGACTAAAAAATGCAGGTACTGATGGTAAAAATCTTCCAATTAATACGCCGGTAATCATACAAAGCGCCACCCATATCGTTAAGTATTTTTGAAAAAAATTAATTTCTGTTGACTTCTCTTTATTCATTTCTCTCTCTCCTTTTAGTGTTTACTATTTTACAATGGTCTCATGGTTTTGTTATAATTTTTATGCCCACCAGATAAATTATAAACATCCTCAAAACCATGGTTCAATAAAATATTCTGTGCTGCATTTCCTGTGACACCCTTGTTACAATATGTTACAGTCAATGTATTTGCATCAAGATTTTTTAGCTGTTCCCTGAGTTTACTATGTGGCATGTTAACAGCTTTTTCCAAATGACCTTTATCATACTGTTCTACCACTCTTGCATCCACAATCTGTATCTTTTCATTAGACTTCAGCTTCTCGGAAAGCTTCTCTGCAGTAATCAGCTTTCTTCCTTGATTGATTGCATTATCTAAAATCATTCCCGTATACATGACTGGATCTTTTGTTGTTGAAAATGGTGGTGCGTATGCCAGATCCAGATGAAACAAATCCTCAGCTTTTGCCTGATAGGTTATCGCTGTTACAAATACATCAATTCTTTTGTCTACACCCTCTGCTCCAACGATTTGAACCCCTAACAGTCTCCCCGTTTTTCTGTCAGCAATTCCTTTTATCACCATTTCCTTACCGCCCATATACTCCGGCTTATTCGGCTTAATATTATGACAAACTTCCACATCAAAACCTTCCTTGATTGCTTCTTTTTCAGAAAGTCCCGTCAATGCCACTGTCATTCCAAAAATCTGAAAGATGCCTGTTCCAAGAATTCCTCGAAAGGACAGATTACCTCCAGTAATCACATCTCCCGCAATCCTACCTGTCTTGTTTGCTGTAGAACCCATAGGACGATATACCGGTTTTCCTGTTACCAAATGAAACTGCTCCGTGCAATCACCACAAGCATAAACATCTGGCAGATTGGTCAACATAGTATTATTAACTTTTATCGCTCTGGTTTCTCCAATCTCTACACCCATTCTTACTGCGAGCTCTGTATTTGGTTTCACCCCAACCGAAAGAAGAACAAAGTCAGATGCGATGACATCTCCATTTTCAAGAAACACCTTACCTGCTTCTATCTTAACTGCAGACAAGCCAGTATATACAGTCACACCGTTTTTTTTCAAATGGTCTTCTACATAAGACGCCATATCCGGATCAAGACCTGGGGTAACCTGTGGGAGTCTTTCCACTAGTGTAACTTCCATTCCAAGCTTTTTTAAATTCTCGCATACTTCAAGACCAATGAATCCAGTACCTATAATGACAGCCTTCCTTGGATGAACGGCATTAATAAACATTTTGATACGATTCATATCATTAATATTTCGTAAAGTAAATACATGTGAATCAAGTGCTCCCTCAATGGGTGGTAGCATAGAAGATGCTCCTGTTGCAAGTATCAACTTATCATAATAATCTGTAAACACTTCATTACTATAGAGATTCTTTATCTCCATGGACTTTGCTTCTGGATTTACATTTAATACTTCATGCTGAATCTTTACATCCACATTATATTTACTTTTAAAGAACGCTGGATCTCTTGGCGTAAGTTTGTCCGCTTCCTCTACTTCACCACCGATATAGTATGGCATCCCACAACTAGAATAGGAAATGAAACTATCCTTGTCATAAATAACAATTTCAGCACTTTCATTATTTCTTCGTGCTTTGGCTGCTGCCGATGTTCCTGCCGCAACGCCACCAATTATGATAATCCTCATTTGTTACCTCCAATCATTTCTTTACAGATACAGTCATCCTGTTCTGACGTAATGATGTTCCAGTACTCTTTTATTTTCTCTATCAACACAGTATTATTGCTATAATGAATCCACGAACCTTCTTTATAACTGTTTACCAGACCGCACTCTGTTAAAATCTTCATATGATAGGATAGTGTGGGCTGTGTAATCTGAAAGGATTCCAAAATATCACAGGCACATAATGCTCCACAGGAAAGCATCTCTATAATTTTTAACCTTGTACTGTCTCCCAGTGCCTTAAATATTGGTGCAAATGTAGTATGATTTTCCATATTGCCTCATTCTCCTTTGGTACTTCTATGTTGTAAATACTGATTTCTACTAACTATAGATAGCTACTTAATGATATATTTGCGCCCAATCATATAGACATTTATCTATGTCATGATTATAGCAATCACATAGATGTTTGTCAATGTGTTTTGCATTATACTTATACAAAATAACCTTTCTTATCCTTTTTAATGTAAATAATCAAAACTAATGCGAAGGCCAAAAACTGTGCAACCATTGCTCTTACCATCTGCAATTCGTCTGTTCCTGAACTGGTTGTAATATGAAGTACATTGAGAATTGTATTATTAAAAAAATGATCAGCCAAACCAATCCATATCACTCCTGACATTTTAAAGAGCATACCCCACATAATACCTATACTTCCCGAAAGAATAATATACCCTAGGCTATATAAAAGCATTGTTCTGAGCGTCATGGTTCCATCTAGCCAGTTACGTATTGGCATTGCCACATGCCATATTCCAAAGAGCAGTGCAGCCACAAAATTGGACTTAGCAAATCGGTATCTCTTTTCGGCAAGCTTAATAAACAGTCCTCGAAATATACCTTCTTCCATAATCGCATTAACAATATTAAAAATACATGTCAGTAAAATGCAGTACATTGGTAATTCTATCTGGTTGCCAGTAAGTGAAAAACTGCTTAGGAATAGCCTAAAGGAAGGATTTTTTCCCTGTGCAGCGAGTATGCTATACTCTAAACCATATCCTAGTGCAAAGCGCCCTATCCCAAGTCCAAGCCCAAGCAAAATGGGGATATAGAACCTCTTAAAATCAAATCCTATATCTCTCCATGTAAAGTGAATAAATTGTAGTACAAAAGCTAAAATCAGAATTCCCAATAGCTTATGAATAAAATTCTCATTCAATAATGTTTCATCCAACCTGAGCATCAAGACTTCCGCAAAACGTATTACAAAGCAGAGAAGAAATGTTCCTATGATTATCAAATTAAAATTAGTATTCTTTTCCCGTCTCAATTTTATCATCCCCCACTTATAGTATAAATCATCATTCTACAGCTCTAATCATTTGTATCCAAATGAAAATTTATCATATTATTTGTATTTCGATGTGCAAAAAGCGTCCCATCACCTGTGGACAGGTTATAAACAACCGACCACTGCAGTTTATCCGTTGTTTCATTCATGACACCAACTTCTGACAATACAGAAACTGCTTGCGCTTCGTTTAATGTACCACTATTCTCTGAAATAGCTGACTCTACAGTGTGGTATCGTTCAAATTCTGTAAAGCCCTCGCCGATATTTAAGCCATTATATGCAATAAAATTAGATGCGATTTGATAGTTTGTGTCTGTTTCTACTACCTGCAACGCACCATCATAATATTCTACAAGAACTGTCCGACCACTGGCATCCGCAATCAAATAATGACAGTCGATTCCGCCCGAAAAATAAATATTGTATTTCTTCAAAAGCGTGATTGCCTCGTCCACTGAGGCTGCTTGATCCAGAACAAGCCTGATTGCCGTTGTCGTGTTGAGAGTAACCTTATTTTCGTCTCTTTCCAGCTGCGCCTTTGGTACCGCAAGGAGCGCAATCGCAACACCTTTCTCGTTCATTCCGTCAAAAGGAAGAAATGGCGCTGCCAAAGTAAGAAAACTATCTGGGCTAAAGGAGTGCGGCAGATTGTTCGCGGAATACCCAGCAAAAGAAAGATTCACTGTAGAAACGGATGCATAACCGCTCTGTGGATTTGTATAGAGCTGCAATGAGGGTGCATAGGTAAAATCAAAGTTTCTGCCATATAGCATTTCTCCTTTTTCATTTCGGACAGCAAAAGCAGTACAACCATCTCCTGTCACACCTAAGTCAATCGGTAAACCTTTTAAGAGACGTTTCGTTACAAATTTTTCAATATCTGTATCGCTCTCTGCCCCTGTCTGCAAAAACTCATCAAACCCATAATCTCCGTAATAGGTCATTTGATACATGCCATATTCATCCACCTGTTTTAAAGATAACAGGCTATGTATCTCATTCCAAAATAGAATCAAAATGAGAATGAGCAGCATAACAATTATACTTAGCAGTACCCTGCCCACATATTTAATTATTTTATTTTTTTCTCTATTTTCTTGTCGTATCATATAATGTGAATCAATATCGCAACCAAAAGTAACGCTGCGATTCCTTTATGAACTATTAACCACACCTTGTTCTTCGATTTTTGCTTGCCTACAACTATACCCAATCCAATTTGTAACAACATTGTTCCAGCGGCAATACCTCCAGTTATACTAATTCCAAATCGAGTGAACTGTATAAAGAAGTGGATTAAAATCATTACTATAGTAGCACCACCAAAATACTTATGATACTTTAAAAAGAACTTAAGAAGCTTCATATAAAGTTTGTAGAAACCTTCATTCTTTTTCAATGTATCCTGACAATGGCGATTCAAAAACTTAAGACAAAAATTAAGTAGTGCAAGAGCATAAAACATAATAATTAGAAACCCAAACAATTCTCCTAATTCTCCCATAAAATTTCCTCCTAAATAGTGATAGATTTTTCTGCTACTGGCAGTTTAAGGTGTTTCAAAATTTGCGACACTATATCATGTTGCATATTCTCCATATTCACAGCCTATATTTCTTATTTCAATGTGATCGACGAGTATCTTTTCTTTCCCTCGTTTACGATACAGCTTGATGGTTCCGTAACCGGTTCCGCCGTTCCAAAGACGATTATGCAACTTCTGTCCGTTCGGTGATTCATAATTTATAAAAAGCATCTCATCAGCAGGACATGCAAGGGAAAGTTCCATGACAGAGTTTCTATTTTGAGCCTCAATATTCCAAGCATTTTCGGGCGTGCCTTCGCTAAAACTAAATTTAACTTTTGACCGTGTCCAGAATTTTGTAAAGTTGTAATCATACATCTGCCCTTCATAATAAAGACCACCTAACAGTTTTCTATCCAAAGAGCATCCATATATTTTAGGCCTTCCGCCACCGAATTCAATCGCCGAATTATGTAAGATATTTCCTGATAGGAGACTTCTCATATTACAACTGCTAATCCAAAGCCATGGTGATGTAAAATCCGCACCCCAGTTTTTATCCGCATATCCATAGGATTTATCTGCAATGATATCATAGGGTTCTCCCTCAAATATCACTTCGCCCGCATATTCTGTCTTTATTCCCTCTGCATGCCAGAACATTTCAAAAGCGTTAATTGCACGAAAAAACGTTGAAGCACCATAGCCAACATGATAAGCGATTTTCTTATCAATGCTTATATTCCAACTCATTTCGCCTACATCAGACATGTATTCTGGATGTTCCTCTGACTGCTGTTGTGTCACCATACAGGAGCCAGTCATATGATGCTCGGTAAGGGTACACATCCCCATTTTAATATTTAATCGCTTTTTCTCACTAGAAAATTGAGAAATCGGATAAAAATTGTTAATCTGACGTGCACCTTTTCCCCATACACCTACCTTTACCATTGCATAAGAAGGTTTTACCCCGTCATGCTTATTTTGAGGCAACTGGCCTAAAACGGCGATATCACCGCCAAGTGCAGGATTACACACAAAATATTCTATAAAGAATGTCCTTGGTTCACCGGATTCCCTATGGTATCCCGTAAAACTGTGCCACCACCAGTCATAGCCATTTTTGGCTAACGAACCTTTTAGCATATATAAGTTTCTACGTATGTCGCTTTTGTTCAAATTAATCACCTACCAAAATAGATTTTTGAGACAGAACTACGCCTTCTCATTATTTATTCCATTACAATTCTTCAAATCTTGGATATTCGTAATAAATATTATATCATATCATCACAAAAAATCCGACTTGTTTTTCTCAACTAATGCGGAACAAATACTGAAAAACATGTATCTTAAAGATATCTGCTCTGTTTGCATTTTAGAAGTTTCCAAAAAGCTGTCAATTATAGTATAATAGGGAGGATAACAATACTGAAAGATAAGAGGGAAACCAATGCAAATAGGATACGCCTGCCTTGCAATTGCCGTTCCTGAAAGCGGCATAAAAAGTTGTACTCTGAAGAATGCAACTGAAGAACGTCTGCTATCGTTGATTGAACAAAATCTAGATTCGCTTGAAAAAATAATAGACTACAATGTTCATAATGGAATTCTGCTTTTTCGCATCTCTTCTGATCTGATACCATTTGGGTCGAGCGTGGCAGCAGAATTGCCTTGGCAAACTATTTATGCGAAAAAGCTTACAAATATCGGTGGCAAGATTATTCGCTCTGGTATGCGGGTTTCCATGCATCCCGGACAGTACACGGTACTCAATTCACCGATCAAATCTGTTGTCGAGCGAGCCGTACAGGATCTCAATTACCATACAAAGGTTCTGGACAGCCTGGGACTTGGGCCTGAACATAAAATAGTGCTTCACCTTGGAGGCGTATATGGTGATAAAGAGCAGGCAAAAAACAGATTTATAACAAACTATAAAGAATTGGAATCTGCTGTTAAAGAACGTCTTGTTCTTGAAAACGACAATACCCTGTTTAACATTAGGGATGTGCTTGAAACAGCCGCAGTTGTCAACGTACCTGTGGTGTACGACAATTTGCATAATGCCGTCAATCCCACGGATAGTGGTCGTGCTGATCTGGATTGGATTCAGGAATGTGCTACGACATGGAGGAGAAACGATGGTTCCCAAAAGATCCATTATTCACAGCAGCACATCACAAAAAAACCAGGTGCACATTCAGTGTCCATAAATATTGACCCATTTCTAGATTTATACAGACAGCTTGCGGGCATGGACATAGATATTATGCTGGAGGTCAAGGACAAGAATATGTCCGCTCTGAAATGCATCCACTGTGTTTCAAATCGTGGACTTACGATGTTGGAAATCGAATGGGCGCGTTATAAATACAGTATTCTAGAGAAATCCCCTGAGGTCTATCAGACAATTCGTCAATTATTAAGGGATAAATGTACGTATTCGGCTCTTGAAATGTACCATTTGATAGAAACGGCCTCTTGCCTCCCCGTTTCCGTTGGCAGCGCAGTTAACGCTGCCCAACATGTCTGGGGATATTTTAAGAACAAGGCTTCTGAAACTGAAAAAAAACGTTTCCAAAACATGTTGCAAAAGTATGCTTTGGGAGAAGTGCACATACAATCCGTAAAGAATATGCTATTGAAGATGGCACAAAAGTATCATGAGGATTATCTGCTGAATGGATACTATTTTTACATATAGTAGCAAATACCAGCTGCAAAAATTCTATCCTTGAGGATTCCATGCAAGACCCACAAGGTGAACGGTAATGTTCTGACTTGTAGCTCTAATCTCCACTTCTTCTATACTATCTTTTATGACATCGTACCGAATAGATATTTCATCTAATTGTTGCTCCAACTGATCCTTGATTTCCACCAGTTGCTCATCAACTACACCTAAAGTCTCTTTGGCCTGTTCAATTCCTTCTCCACTCTTGAGTGCACGGGATGTACTCTTGACAGCCGTTCCTATTTTAGAAACAGAACTTGAGCTAATACTCTTACGCCCCAGAAGTGCACCTAATATTGCACTACCTGCTGACACAAAAGCATCCGTTTTCTTTTGAGAAGCTTTTGTGTTTTGCTTTTCTACTGATTGTTCTGCTCGTAGTTTTTTATTCTCTAATGTTTGAATCCTGGATGCATACTTTGTCTTCATATCCTCCAATGCTTCATCCCTTTTCTCATGTGCAAGATGTTGCAAACGAATACGAAAATCGCGCTCCTCTTCCCCATATTCAGATATCACTTTCAAAGTAGGGCAGGAAAAAAGTTTGAGGCTAATATTGGTTCTAATATATTGTACCAAAAGTTTTTTCCAAGTTTCATAATTTCTCACTTCCGTAGCGGCAGCTGGGTATGGTAAAAAGGACGCCGAATCAATAGGATCCATATCGCATTCGTTAATGTCTACTTCTAGTATTTTTGATTCATTCCAATCGATTGTAACAGGTCCCTCTCGAAGTGGCGTTTGTATGGTTATGCTTTGAGATACTGAAACATCATGCTTAGCACTTTGATACAATACATCAACTGCACCAATAACCACTGGCTGATAGATCACTTCCTTAACTGTTTTGTTCTCTAATGGTAAAAACACCTGCTTGATTTGTGGTGAAAGAACAGGTACAAATTTTTCTTGTTCCAAATTTGTTTGATTAAAACTCCCACTTCCAGCGTCCTTTTTCTCAGTTTGCATACTCGCTGTTGTATTCTTCTTGGAAAGTAATCTAATCTGGTCTTTTGTAAGCGGCCCAGCTAAATAAGATAACACCCAACGTGTGCTAAAGATAATTGGTTTGTCTTCATGAACACTGTGACGGTAGAATACACGTTGCCCAATTCCTGCCAGAATCTGTTCTGTTCTTGCTTTATCAAATGTTCCACCTGCTGCCGCACCTTCTAGACCTGCCAATACCCTTTCCTTATCACGTTCTGTCTGAAGCCTTCCAATAAACCATGTGCCTGCATTGGAAAGTGCTTTGTAATCGAGATCTATTGGGTTCTGCGTTGATAGTACAAGTCCTAATCCAAATGCTCTCGCCTGTTTTAGGAGTGTCAAAAGTGGTCCCTTGGAAGGTGGGTTTGCCGTTGGCGGAAGATACCCAAATAATTCATCCATGTATAGAATTGCTCTGAGACTTCCTGTCCCTGGTTGCCGTCTCACCCATGCCAGAATTTCATTTAATAACATGGTCACAAAAAACATCCTTTCACTATCAGAAAGATGTGCAATGGAGAATATAGAAGCCTGAGGCTTACCTGCGCTATCATATAAAAAACGATCCACATCTAATGGTACTCCCTCAAGCCATGCCTCGAATCCAGGAGAAGCAAGCAGATTGTTAAGCATCATCGCCAAGGTCATTCTTTCTTTTGCGGGATAAAAGCTTTCTAAGTCTAAAACACCTACTTTTTCCATTGGTGGCTTTTGAATTGCATGAATCAGCTCCTCTAAAGAGATAGCATTTTCCTGGTCCCAGGTATTTTCGAAAATATTGGAGAGAAGAATATATTCACGGCTGGCAACAGGATCTGCCTGAATTCCAATCAGCGAAAGTAAACTTATTGTAGTTACACTGATAAGGTCTTTATACGCCTCTTTGTCATCCCTGATTTCTTGCGATGGCGCATGAAAAGATTTTAGAACGGAAACACCAATCCCAGCTGAACCGCCTGGTGTATAGATTTTAACGTCTGCTGCTTGCTGAAGGGTTTCAATTCTTGCTTCATCCTGTCCCCATTCTGCCAATCCTTTTTTCCAGATTTCTGCCTGATTTGCAGCATATTCATCTGGCGACATTCCTTTCGCAGTAGCATCCTGTAGATTGACCCATGGCAGGAATTCTTCACCCTTTAATCCCGGAAAGGTCAAGGCAAGATTCCCAAGATCTCCCTTGGGATCAATTGCAATAATCGGAATTTGGTCAATCATTGCTTCTTCCATCAGCCCAATCCCTAGACCTGTCTTACCGCTTCCAGTCATTCCAATAATGACTGCATGTGTCGTCAGATCCTTTGATTTTAATAAAACCAAATCCTCTTGCACTTCTTTTTTATCGACATTGTACTCTTTCCCCAGATAAAAAATACCAAGCTTTTCGAATTCCTGCATTGTTCCCCTCCCAATATCTTTTACACTTCTAAAATAGGTTCTTTACTTTTCCAAACAAATCACCTGCATTATCAATTGACACCTTTGCTTTTATGCCGCTGATGAGTGCTTCGATTTGGTCATCTGGAAGGTCCATTCCAATTACTGATTCAACTGCTTTTACCGGTTCTTTCGAAAACTTGGCTGCAAATTCTTTGTCAGACTTAATCTTTGTAACGATTTCTTCAATCTTTTCTTTGATATCCATACCATTACCTCCTTAAATTAACATTTATGAATCTTCCTTTTCTTAATACAAATATCATAACATTCGCTTTTATAATAGTAAAGCCAGAGTTATAGTAACACCATTCCCTACAAGTTTCTATTTCGCGTGCACTCTGATTTCAATTAAGTGTTTTATATCATTCAAAACATCATTGTTTTTAACCTCTATCATCAGCCATTTTCCCATGCAAAATGCTGCGTTTTGGTATAGTTCCTTTACATAGTCTGAAAATACGCCTGCCTGCATCGCAAACTCAACTTCGCTCTCTTCTTTTGCCCCAACAACAACCAGCGCAATAAAGTAACCTGACATGGGATAGAGTGTACAAAGAGATTTGCTGCTTTTTTTGTATTTCACGTTCCATCCTGGTTGTGCAGAACATTTGCTGTAGTCCAATTGCTGTTTTGGTTTATATGTTTCCTCAATAAATAAAACCAGTTCATCCCAATTAGGCTTTGCTTCTCCGATAAAAGCTCTTATGTCATCGAACGATGGAATCTGGTCCGAAGGGAATACTTCATACCATTTCATTTTATTAACCTCCATTTTAAATGTTTTGAAAGATTAGGAATGAAACCTTATCCTATCTTTGTCTGTGGGAATACCATTAAAAACTTTTTGCCATTTACCATCTTTAAATACTTCATACTGTTCAAAAGCGCAAGGAGCATGTATTTCCTGCCCCCAACAATAATATTTATGTAAGGGAACCCCAAAAAAAGATAGTGTGGCAAACTAACGCAATAACTTGGTACCATACCCTTTTCCACTTAAGATATCCCTCTTTCTATGTTAGTATGAATTGGTTTTGTCATAATTTCATATACTAATATCACATCATTTTTACATGCCCATTTTTCGTGTTTTTCTGTAATGTATCCTTTGTGCTCATACAAAGCACTTGCTGGCAGTGAAGCATCTATTTTTATCACATCATATTTTAAAAATATCTCTTTCTCTAATTCTTGAATGATAAAACTTCCATACCCTTTCCCCTGGAATTTCGGCAAAACATAAACTCTTGTGATATGGTTTTCTATACAACTTCCAGTCCCAACAACTGTATTGTTATCAAGTAGTATTCCAACATAACCATTTAGAACATCTCTTTTTATATTTGACTTTGCATGTAATTCAGAAAAAAAATCAACGACTTCTCTTGGATAATACTTTGGGTATACCTCATGAATAGTCTGATTGACGATTTCATAAACGATATCAATGTCCTTTTCTGATGCACTAATATATTCCACAGACTTACCTCCGCACGTACTAATTTTTCTATCACTTGTTGTCAAACCACTGTTTCTGCTGTTGGCACGTTTATAGACATCCATTCTTTGTAATACATTTTAGCAAAAATGCAAGTTTCCAGCAAGCCATTTTCTGCCATTTTTCGTAAAGTTTTACGTAAAAAGCACATCCTCAATAAAAAAATCCTTTATTCCGTTACCTGCTCTTCTCCTTTTTTATATTTTGAAGTCAAAGATGCCGTTTCAATGCGATCAGTACCAATCAGAATCATGCCAACGACAACAAAAAAACCGCCTAGCCACTGCTGGTAGCCGACGCTTTCGCCCAATACCATAATCGATAGCACCATGGAAGTAAATGGCATCATACCTGAAAAAGCTGCTGCTGTGAAAGCACCGCACCTCTTTATTCCCGCATACCAGCAGATAAAGCCCAGTGCTGTTACAAATACACCATACCAAAGAAGCGCCGTCCATTCCATCAGACCAATTTTAGAAAGATTTTTTAAAGGATGCTCAAACAGGGCGGGAATCAAACATAAAATCAGTGCAATTGCTGATACAATTGCGGTCTGCGTGATGGGGTTTGAAGGTTCTTTCTGGTCCGCTACTGCCTTGACAGCAAAAATCCGTGATAGTATGTTAAAGGTGGCCTCACAAGCCACCGCACAAAGTACGAGCATATTCCCGCAGATATGTTCCAACGATAAACTATTTCCCGGTGATAACACGCCTTGAATAATCAGAATGCCTCCTACCGTACAGAATATTCCAGCAAGTTTTCTGCCGCTGACGGCTTCTCTTAATACAACCATGGCAAGAAGTGCGGTCAACGCCGGTGTGGCGCCAGTTAATATACCTGCCTCTCCGGCACTGGTATCATTAAGACCACTTAGTAAAAACATGCGGAATAAAAAAATGCCGCATAAGGCTTGCAGCGATAAAAACAAAAAATTGCGAAGGGACATGTGCCGTACATATTTTACAAACTGTTTACCACATACTGGTACTAAAAAAGCCAGTGCGAAAAGCAGACTCACTGCCGTAATCGTAAAAGTCCCTATTTTCCCAGTTACAAATCTGGCTGATATAACGCTGGTTCCCGCCAGTGAAAAAGCAAAAATCAAATATATTTTTCCATTCAAACGATTCATTATTATCTCTCCCAAAATTGATTGCTCTTTTTTAACATGATGGTATAATTATAACCATACAACTGGTTCTATTAAAGAGCCAATATAGCAAATGATTTATGGTACCAGTTAGGAGGCGTAATGTTAGGAATTGAGTTGAATCGAAATAGTAAATTGCAATTATGGCGACAAATTTATCAGAACTTAAAAGAATTAATGATATCTGGGCAGATGAAAGCAGGAGAAGCTCTGCCATCTACACGAGAATTCGCAAAAAAAATGAATGTTTCTCGCAATACAGTTTGTGCAGCTTATGATTTGCTAATTGCAGAGGGCTTCATAACAAGCTGCCAGGGTGCCCCTACACGGGTTTCGGCTGGCGTATGCATTGAGAAGATTGAACCAACAGTATCCCCTGCTACAAAAAGTGATATACCCCAGCCAATTTCGGTGAGCTTTAGAACTGGCAGACCTGACTTAAATCAATTTCCAAGGTTCCTTTGGCAGCAACTGCTACATAAGGCTTCTTTGGAACTGCCTCTCGCTACTTTTGGTTACACCGGACCACAGGGATTGCCTGACCTTCGAGCGGAGATTGCGACCTGGTTATTCAGAAGCCGAGGTATTAAGGTTTTAGCAGATGACCTCTTCATTACTGCCGGTGCAACACACGGACTGCACCTGATTGCAGATATGCTGTGTGGGCAGGGGCAAACAATATTGATGGAGGACCCCTGTCATATTGGAATGCTTGGCACTTTTAAAAATAAAGGCTGCTCTATTGTTCCTATCCCAGTTGATTCTGAGGGTATGCAAACTGATTATCTGTCCAAATGTGGAAGTACAGGCACAATCTATGTTACACCATCGCATCAGTTTCCCTTGGGCGGAATCCTTCCCGCATCACGCCGCGCTACGTTGATTCGCTTTGCCAGAGAAAATGATCTCTATATCATTGAAGACGATTATGACAGCGAATTCCGATATGGCGGCGAACCCATTGCACCGCTTTACGCAATGGATCCACAACGGGTAATTTATGTGGGAACCTTCAGTAAAACTATTTTTCCTGCACTGCGGATAGGTTATGTTATTTTACCTTATCAGTTTCAAGAACACTGGCGTGATCTTCGTACGCATGCTGATGTACAAAATCCGCCCTTCGAACAGGCAGCTCTGACTTCATTTTTAAGGACAGGAAAGTTTGACCGGCATGTCCAGAAAATGCGCAAAATTTACGGTCAGCGCAGACAGGTATTGTTTGAATCATTGGATGAAGTCTTTGGCAAAGATTGGGTTGCCTTTGGAGATGCCGCTGGTCTGCATGTCGCTATCGATTTTCCTGGAATGAACTTTGATGAAGCATTTTACAATAAATGCCTGCAAAGGGGACTATATATTATACCTGTGGAAAACCATTGCCTGAAAAAAGGCCGACATCAAAGCAAGCTACTGATTGGATATGGGCATCTAGAACCTGATGCCATCAAAAAAGGGGTTGTAATACTATCTGCTATTATTAATGGAGTATTATGACCATATATGCCTTGTCAAAAATCTAAATTTTAGAATTTGTATACTGCCTTATTATCGCCTGATGTCGGCAGATACTGACTCTTTGCTATATTCCCTAAAATCATCAGTCCCGTATAATTTGTCATGGATGTTACTTCTGCATCCATATCTGTAGCATTATATAAATCCGCATTGTCACGTATAATTAACACGATTCCATCGTTCAAGTTTAATGTACACTCTATCATTACTTTTTTGTTTCTATTTTTTTCAACTGTAATCATACCTTGTTCTTCGACAACAAGCATAGTCCTCATGATTCGTTTTTTTTCAAATTCACCGAACGTTAAAATATCTTCAATCTGATCTCTTAACCACATAACACTTTCTTCGGTAGCCGTAATATCAAATGAAAAAATCTGTTCATCCATCTTTTTATGAATCAGTAGTGGTATTGTATGTCCATTACCCATTATCTTTCCAAGCAAAGGAATCAATAATATGGTAAAGAATTCTCCCAGAACAATACCAACCCACACTCCATTTAGATGAAAAATTTTCCCAAATAACATCGCACATAAAGCACGGAATATAAGATTGCTAAAAATGGTGATGCTTAGTGCTAAAAGAATTTTTTCTATATAAAGATAGTAAGAAGTCATTAGCAGAACTATGCTTGTTAACAGCGTACTAAATGAGACAATCCGAACAGCAATGGAGGCCTGTTCGATCAGTTCATAATCATTGATTCCAAAGCATTTTACAACAAATTTGGCAAAGATTAATAAAAATACAGTAATCACAACACCCTCCATTAAGGCTGTTTTGAAAGCAACCTTCATGGTCTTTCTAATCCCTTTCGTGTTACCCTCGCCATAATAGATATTGACAAGCGATTGTATGGATTGTCCAATTCCGTCAAATCCCATCAGCAGGAACGTGAGTACGTTTAGAACAACTGTAAAAATAATGATTGCATCTTCTCCAAAATTGCGTAGCAAAAATAGGTTTATGACCAGTGTTGCTGCTCCAACAAATAAATAGGTCAATGCGTCATTTAAACTAAATTTTAATATTTCCAATACCTTTTTATAATCAAAATGCCAGCTGAATTTTAACTGGTTACTTTTTTGATGAAAATGAAGAAGCAAAATCGCAAAAGCCATCCAATTGGATATAATAGTTCCCAGTGCTACACCTGCGATGCCCATCCACTGGCATAGTACAACTGCCCCAATGACGTTAATCGCCATTTGAAATATGATAACAAACGATGTAAGTTTTACATTTCCTTCACTTAAAATCACCAAAAATATAGTGCTGGCAATTGGCTGAATCAACGGCATAAAAGCCAGAATATTAATATAGGACTCCGCATATGGATAAGTACTTAGTGAGACACCAAGCACCTGTAGTATTTCGGATTTAAAAGCAATGGTCAGCACTGTGGAAATCATCCCCAGTAGCACTGCCAGAATAGCGCCCTGACTAAAATACTGGTTTGCAGTTTTTCGATCTCCTTTTCCAATTACTATCGTCATAAGTATAGGCGTTCCGATAGATACTACCATGCGTAAAAAAATACAAAATGTATAATATGGCATCATTAAAGTGAAGACAGAAAGCGCCTCTTCACCTATCATATTTCCTACAATGATGTTATCTACTAAAATCACAAAATATTCCAGTACCATGCTTAAGGTCGAGACGAAAAGTAATGCCTTAAATTTTGTTCCCGCATAGGTCATCGCTTTCAATTCTCCTTTCAGAAAAGTTCTGACTGATGCTATTTATATCCGGTTCCTGGTATTTGCTAAAAAGATATAGCATAAAGATTGAAAAAATCAAACAGATAAATCCCGCACAATATAGACCAACACTACTTACATTGGAACCCTTTGGTGCTCCGATTCTGATAACAAATGGTAACAGTATAAATGCAAAGTTTTGTGAGAACTTAAATGAAAAATTTTGAAATGCACAGTGAAAGCCTGCACGATGTTTATGATTTACCTTTCTGTCATATTCTGCGATATCTGCAAATATAACATATGGGAAAACTGCGAAAGCCGCATATGGATAGATCAAGCATCCGTAATAAATAATGAGTAACGCTGTTCCACCGATCAGCTTTAATAAGATAGGTGCTAGCATGATCTCGGCAAAAGCCAGACAACAAAAACCGGAAGCAATACACAACTGTTGCTTAATGCTCGTTCGGTTTGCCACATAAACAGCTAAAAAAATGGTCAAAGTCGCTATGATATAATAGATAGACTGGGAAATTGAAAATGCTTCTTCTGGCAAACGAAATAATACTGTTATAAAGTATAAATCTAGCGAGTCAATGGCAAATGTCAAAATATTAATAGCGAAAAATCCAATAAACATAGCTCTGAATTGTTTGATTGAAAAAATCTCTTTGATTGTCTGCTTAATCGACAGATGATACTCCTCAGAGATATAGTAATCATTTTCTTTTACAACAGTCATTGGCAACCATGCTGTAAAACCAGCCAGCAAACTCATTGCCAGCACTACGATCTTCCATGCATCCATGACTGAAAAATTTTGACTAACTAATATATTTTTTAGTTCTGGAATAAGGATTACTACAATTGTCCCAAAAAAATAAGCGATTGCCGAGGCCGTGTAGGTATAAGTTCTTTTTTTGCCTGCTGGTACAATCTCCTGCTCCAATGCATAAAAAGAAACATAGTATAATGAAAATGAGATATAGTATATCATCAGAAAAGTACCCAGCCAAAAAACATTCCCAAGGCTGGCTTCCCGAAATGGAACAAAAAAGACTAGTGCTGTGGAAGCAACCAAGGCAATCAGACTAATTCTCATAATTGGGATTCGCCTGCCTACTTTCCCGGATTTTCTGCTATCCAGCCCTTTTGAAATAAAAATATCGATGAAAAAATCAAAAACCAATCCAACAGCCTTTACTGCGGCAAAACTGAATGCAGCTTTTGGCAATATTGTGATAATTCCCGAATCATCCGAAGGTAAAAAATAATACATCAAGTATGATGCTATGATACCAGTAAAGATAGCATCAGAGAAGTCGCCTAAAGACATTACAAAAATCTTAAATTTAGATATTTCTTTCATAATTTCTCCCCTTATGAAGCTTATTAATTCTTTTTAATTCCCCTACTCTTTAACAATGTCTCCGTTTGCTCTAACGGGAGTGGTTTGCTGTAGAAATATCCCTGAATGAAATCACAGGCTAATCGACACAAAATATCCTTTTGATATTCATTTTCCACGCCCTCTGCAACCACGCACAAATCCATTTCATGACCGATTTCAATAATTTGCCTTACAAGCGATTCCGCTTTCTTATTATGAGCGATAAAATCAATAAAAGATTTATCTATTTTCAAAGTGGTAATTGGAAGTGTTCGTAAATACTGAAAAGAAGAATATCCCGTTCCAAAATCATCCAATGCAATTCGAAATCCCCACTCTTTTAACTTTGTCAAAATCATTATGTTTTTTTCTGAAGAATCCATAAAGGTGCTTTCTGTTATTTCTATCTCTACTAATTCGGGCTTAATATTATTTTGGTTTGCAATGTCGAGTACCAATTCTGCAAAATCCTGCTGTCGAAGTTGAATTCCTGATACATTGACGCTAACATAATCAAACTGAAAACCTGTTTCTGACCAATTTCGGATCTTCTCAAATACTTCTCGAATCGCCCACTCACCCATCTCCACGATTACTCCCGTTTCTTCTGCAACGGGAATGAAATCTGTCGGAGATATCATAGTGCCATCCTCTAGCTGGATTCGCATTAAGGCTTCGAATGCCCTTAACTCTGCATGTTCTGGTGAAAACTGGGGCTGATAGTACATGCAAATCAGTTGGTCCTTTACAGCTCTACGAACAACTGTCTCAATCTCCAGTTTTCTCATTATTTTTTCTAACATTACCTGTTTGAAAATAACGGTTTTTGATTTCCCCTCATCCTTGGCAATATAAAGCGCAGTATCTGCATTTTGAATCAACTTTTCCCAACTGCTTCCATCATCAGGAAAAACACTACTCCCCATACTAGCCGAAAGCATTATCGTTCTTCCCTGGTACATAAATGGTTCCTGAAATAATTCATGGATTAGCTTTGACTTCTCTTCAATCTGGGATAAATCAAGGAAACCTGAAATAATAATTGCAAATTCGTCACCTGCAAGTCGAAAGGCCTCTAGTCCTTTTTTTCTTAAGCGATCTGCAATTTCAATAATCAGAATATCTCCAACGGCATGCCCAAGTGTATCGTTTACACGCTTAAAATTATCCATGTCCATAAGAAAAAGAACTGTCTTTTCTCCCGATTGTTGTGATTCCCTAATACATTCGTCTAATCTGAATTTAAATGCTGTTCTATTGGGAAGCTCAGTCAATTGATCAATGAACGCAAGTTTCCTGATTTTTTCTTCTGCTTTTTTTTGCTCTGAGTTATCTGAAAGGGTTCCTGTAATTTTAATAATATCTTCAGTGGAATCCATGATACCACTTGCTTTTATCTGACACCATATTTTTTCATTTTCATCATTTGTATAAGGAAAATCAAATACAATCCGTGCCTTTGTCTTTTGCATTAATTCTTCTACTTGCTTACATAGCAAAACGGTGTTTTCCTCATCTAGTACCTGCTCAAATGCCACTCTTTTTACATGATTATCGTAATTGCATTCCCCAAACAACACCTGCCAATGATCTGATGCATAGAATTCGCCATTTTTAATATCCCATTCCCAAACAACATCCCGGGCACTTTTCAATGCGACATTATATCTGCATTGTACTTCCTCGAGCATTTTCTTCTTTTCTTCTAAATCATCGTTGTTAATTCTTAGTTCTTCCTCTGTTGCATGAAGTTCATCCAGCATTGTATTAAAACTCTGCGCCAGCTGCCCATATTCATTTTTACTATTATAAGAAAACCGAGAAAACAAATCTCCTTTTTTAGTTCGATCAACAATGCGAGTAAGTTCTGTTAACGGGAAGGTGATACTACATGCCATCTTTGCTGATATCAAAACCGTCAGCACAATCGTAATAAAAAATACAACTGTCATCACAAAAAGTGCCTGATAGGCCGAAGACATAATCACATTCATATCCTGTTCTAAGACAATCTTCCACCCTGTATTTTCAACTGCCTGGTAAGTAATATAAACTTGATCAAACCCATTTTTTATAATTCTATTTCCACTGCTTTCCTCGAAGCTTTTACTTTCCATAAACTTTACAATCTGAGGATTCAATGGTTTTTTACCAATCATATCTATTTCTTTGTGAAATACAATTGTTCCCTCTGCATCTACCAGATATGCTTCACCAGTTTCTGGCGCTGTTATATTGGTGATTCCTTCTGATGTTTCTTCCATATCAATCAGACTAACCATGACACCAATTATTTGTTCATGTGGGGAATCAAATACTGGCGCGGATATTAAAACCACGCTTCTCCCATCTATTTTATCCTTTAGCAGGTTACTAATAACTGTCTTGCCCTTCATGGCATCTTTAAAGTAATCTCTCTCTGAAAGATTAATCCAATAGCTATCCGGATTTCCGCTGGCTATCAGCGTTCCATCTGGTGCCAGCATAAATACGTCCTCAATCTCTTTTGAATTCTCACTAATCCAAGCAAAATCCTTATTCAATGCCCTGTGAGATTGAAGTACTTTTTCATTCGTCCGATCGGGTGTCTTTTGATATAAAGATAAATACTCACTTACATCATTTCTCTCGGCAAAGTAATTAACCTCCAACATTCTCGTATCAAAAAAGAAGCGTAGATACTCCTGTTCCATAGCAAGGATTTTATCCATCTCTTCTTTTTTATTTTGCGTTAGCTCACCTGAAATATATAAATAATAAACACTATATAGAAGAATCATTGGTATCGTAACTAGTAATATCATAATTAGGGGCAGTTTTTTTCGAATAAGCATTTAAACCTCCGCCTTTCAATATACGCAGAAATACGACAGTTACACTATTATAACTTATTATACCATACTTGTTTATTATACTCTACAATACCCTTTACAATTTTGTCAATTTAAAAGCATGCTCATTGACTGCTCATAAGTGATCCAAATGCAAATACATAGACTATATCTGCAAGCTCATCGGGCGTTAAAATCATACCCTCCTCAATCCATTTTACTACAAGATTAAATATTCCGCCGGCATTAAAAGTCAGCAGATACTCAAGTGACTTTTCGCTTTTCGTCTGGGGAAACTGCTTTATTTTATCCAGCAACAGATTATGCAGCACAGGAAGAACCACATTCCATTTTTTAAGCATTAAGCCCAGCATATTACTGTTTTCCAATGCTTTGAAAACAGAACTGTTTTCTTTGCATATATTGAATAAAATACGGAGAGAAAGGTCACAGTCTATTTCGGAATAACTCGATAGCATATCGGAAAATTTCTGAAAAAGCATATTCAAATAAGAATCAAGAACATCTTCCTTTGAATCAAAATTTCTGTAGAAGGTACGTCTAACAATGCCTGACCTTTCAGCGATTTCGCTTACAGTTATTTCATTGTAGTTTTTCACCTGCATAAGAGCAATCAGGGAATTCATAATCCATTCTTTAGACTGCACAGCAGATGGGTTCTGACTGTTATTCACACTATACTCCTTCCTGCATGTATGCCTACCTGTATTACCGACCTGTTTTTTATTATTGTCACACTTTTGCAAATATTGTAGCACTTGTTTAAAAGCCATTGACTTTCAGATTTATAAATTATATCATCTGCTTATAAATGACGCAAGTGTGACATTTCAAGTTGTAAGGAGGCGTTTTACCATGATTGATTTTTTAGCAGGCGTAAACTTTAGAACATTAATGTGGATTATACCTTCTGTATTTTTTTTGCATGAAATGGAAGAATGGAATATTCTTACCTGGTATCATGCAACCTATAATCCACCCCCCAAAAGTACAAAGCTTTCTTGCCGAATATGGCTTTTTATCATTTCCATATGGGCATTTTTATTATCTGTGCTAGCGTATATCATTCCAGAAAAACATATCATGGCCGGAATCGTAATATTCCTTGTTGTATTTACAACCTTTAACGGGATACAGCATATTTACTGGACAATTGCCTTTAAAAAGTATGCGCCGGGCGTCATTTTTTCATCATTTGGCATTATCTGTGGAATAGTAGTGACCGCAGCAGCTATACAGCAGGGATTTGTTCCTTATGGATATGTGATTGCTCTTTACCTGATAACAGTTCCATTTCTTATTACGACCTTCATGGCTAAAAACAGACTTATAAAATCTTTTGAACATCTTCATAATCTGACTTTAAAAATAGTTGAATTTCTCGAAAAATAGGAGGGCTATCACTTGAAAACAATAGTAATATATTATTCCGTTACGGGACAGACAGAATTTATAGCAAAAAAAATAGCAGCATATCTGGAATGTGATATTCTACAGATACAAACTGATCCTATCATTAAGCCTGATGTAATCTCAAGATACTATCAGGGTGGAAAAAGCATGCTGTCAAACAATCTGCCAAAATTGAAAACATATCAATTCAACGCCGATTGTTATGACAATATTGTTTTGGGTTGTCCCACCTGGGGCGGGAACTGTCCACCTGCTGTAAAAGCTTTTATTGGGCAGAACCATTTTGATGGAAAGCATTTATATTTATTTACTACCTATATTACTGCAAATGCATCAAGATGCCTGCAAAATTTATCTGCTTATTTTAAAGACAGCACAGTCAAAAACAAAGTGGCATTTTCTGTTCCCACCAGAAAAGAAGACGATATGATAAATAAGAAACTTATGGATTTCTATAATCAACTGCATCATGAATAGCCGTTCGAGATACTAGAAGATGTCACTTTTTCGTCCTGTCAAAAGGCATTCGTCAAGTGGGTTTGCTTTGAAAACTTCGTCGCTTTCCACTATGAATCCATGTGATGCAACAAAATCTTTCAGCTCTCTTGCCTTCCATTTATGATAAGTGTGAAACCCTGCTTTTTCCATCAACCAGATTAGCACTTTATTATAATTCCCCTCATATACAAAGGTCGGCGCGAACAAAAGTCCTCCCTGCTTTAGCACTCTGTAAATTTCTGACAGAGCCTTGTCCGGTTCTGGCATAATATGCAGCGCATTTGCTATCACTACAACATCAAATGACTTATCCGCATACGAAAGAGTCGTTGCATCTGCAACACTAAATGCAATCTTATCCTCTTTTACATTTTTCTTCGCTTCTTCCAACATCTTGGCTGAAAAGTCTGTCGCCGTCCATGTTTTCACTTCTCGAGCAAGACGATGTGTAATCTGCCCAGTGCCACAGGCTAATTCCAGAACAGAATCCTTGTCTGTCAGTTGTTTCTTTATGTACCCACATATTTCATCATAGACTCTGTCATTCTTTTTCATAAACCCAGTATACAAAAATGCAAACCTTTCCCAAAAGCTCCTATTTGACTTATCCATAGTCATTTCTCCTCCTCTATTCATTTAAAGTAAAAACTACTCTGCATTATTTCTGACTGTCTATTCTGTGTCCTGTCCCTTATAGTAATCCTTCGGTTTGTTGATTATTTAGAAGATTTTATTATAATCAAATAACCCGAAAATGTATAGATACTGTTGTCCCCTCATCCTGTTCCGATGTAACAGTTATAAGATGTCCAAGCTTTTGGGCCAATTTTTTACTTAAGTAAAGACCTATTCCTGTTGAGGAATAATAGTTCCGCCCATTCATACCCGTGAAATTCTTTTCAAATATCCGACTAAGATCCTCCACTCTGATACCCGCTCCATTATCTTCCATATATAAGACAATCTCTTTTTCTTTTTGTTTAGAATATATTTTTATTTTACTACCAGGCTGAGAATATTTAATTGCATTATCTAATATTTGCTTGACTATAAAACCGAGCCACTTTTCATCGGTATCCACTATTACAGCCAAGTCATTCATCTCTATATGCAATTTCTTATTAATGATGCTAGCGTATTCTCTTTTTATACAATCCTTAACTATTTTTTCAAGGCAGACGTTGTCAATCATGTAATCCATAGCAAAATCATTTGACCTTGAATAAAACAATGCCATATGTACATAGTCCTCGATTTTATCAATTTCATCTTCTATCGTGTATAGTATCTTTTCTGTGGGTTCGTTAAGACTATTTTCAATAATCAACTTGGATGCGGCAATGGGCGTCTTTATTTCATGGACCCACATCGTAATAAATTCCAAGTCTTCCCTACTTTTACTCCCATGCTCCTCCATTTTTTTGTAGGAATCTTGATAAAATTTATGCAGCAGCTCATCGTATACTCGTTGCTCAGAATCGAATGGTTTTGGCATGGAATTAATCCAGTCCATATCATTTATCAGTAATAATTTTTTCAGTGTAATACAGTGTTTTCTTCTCAGAATGAAATCAATCATTAAATAGAACAGGAAAAGAAACAGAGAAATCTCGGTCGCATACAATCCGGTTGAGTCAATCAGTGAGCCTGCCTCTTCCATATAAATAATAGTTCCTGTAAGCAATGATGTTATCAAATATAGCAATATCAAAAACCTTCGATCCCATATATAATCATATAACCTCATATCATATAACCCAGTCCTTTTTTCGTTTCAATACAGTTCTCAAGTCCGATACTCTGAAGTTTCTTTTTGATTCTAGTCATATTCACTGTAAGTGTATTATCATCAATAAAACTGGCCTCATTCCATAAGTTACGCATAATTCGTTCCCGGCTTACTACATTCCCTCTGTTTTTTAGGAGCAATGTGAGTATTTGTGCCTCATTTTTTGTTAATTCAATACTGTTTCCATCTGCAGAAATGATTCCACTTCCAATATTAAAAACTAATTTTTCATATGAAATAGTATTCATTTCAGAGTTATCATATGAATATGCTCTACGTAAAAGTCCGCCTACTTTAGCCATCAGCACATCAATGGAAAATGGCTTAACAATATAATCATCTCCTCCCATATTGGAAGCAATTATAATATCCATATCCTCCCCCTTTGAAGAAATAAAGATAATAGGAACTTTTGAAAGAAGGCGGATTTTTCCGCACCAATAATAGCCATCATAATATGGGAGAATAATATCTAACAATACCAATTCGGGCATACACGCCTCAAACTCAGGCATGATATCATCCAATCTTTTTACAGCTGTACAGGAATAGCCCGATTTTGACATGGTCTTCACAATAATATCCGCAATCTGAACATCATCTTCAATAACTAATACTTTAAACAATAACAATCACCCTCTCTAGAATCAAAAGACTATATTCTCCATAAAAAGATTATCGACTATCTTAGTTTGTCCCATACAATCTTCATGTAGCTTTTTACAGACAACATATAGAAGATATAATAAATCATAATATAGATACTCCCTATAAAAGCTTCCTGTATATAGGCCCAGGATATGTCTTTGGCTACAAACATCATAATTCTGTTATAGGTTATCATGGCAAAACCCGAATGAAGCAAACCGATGAGCAATGGCATACCGAAAACAACTATCAACTGTTTAGAAATCGATCGCTTTATCTCAATTTTATGCATGCCTGCTTTCTTTAGAATATCATAACGCTCTACTTCCTCTTGCGCTTCGATAATCTGCTTATAATACATGATACTGCTCGAAGCAAGCAGAAAAAGGATACCTAGAAATGTACCTATAAACAAGTATGCACCATACTGTACATATAGGACACCATTTAAGTCATAATAATTTAAATTTCGAATACCTAACAAATTGAACGTATCTTTACCAACTGGAACAATTTCATTGATGGCATCAACTGTCTTTTTTGAATTCATTGGGTTATCAAACATCAACCCCATAAAAGAAATTTTTTTATCATTGCCCACACTCTGCAAATACTTTTCATACATTTTATCATTCAATACAATTGTAGTCTTTCTTATTTCTTTATAAACTCCAAGATACTTATGCATTGATACTCCTTTGATTGCAAAACTCTCTGTTGTTTCAGACACCTTTAATTTAACTTCTCCTTCTACATTTTTACAATATGTTGTATCCATATTACCATCAATAAAGTAACATTCCTGATCGCTCAGATTACTATTAAAATTTGTTCCTTGGTTATCGTAGGTCCCTGTTTTTGTTTTTAAATTCTTAATCATTTTTCGATAGTCACTTGCTGATAAAACATAGGCATCAAAAGGATCTCCTGGCTGAAAAACCTTAGTAATTGTTTCACCCGGCTGTTTATCATACACTACTGCATATTTTGGATTTTGACCAATAGCCTTTATCAAAGTAAAACGGTTTGTTGAAAGCAGACTCACATCACCAATTCTATTTATGGTTTCCACAACTTCTTCATATTGTTCATCATTTATATTCTGACTCAAATAAGAAAATGGTACATAATCAGCGGAAAATTTATCAAATGTTTTATATAAAACAAAGGTTGCACCTATCATAGTAACCGTAATTGCACTTAGTATAGCAATGATGCTAAGCATCATGGAATTAGCTTTAATTCGATACACAATTTGCGAAAGACTTATAAAATTTGTTGACTTATAATATATATTTTTGTTTCTCTTTAGCCATACTACTGCCATGGGGATGAAATTATTAAAAAACAGAACTGTACCTGCTACAACCAATATAATTACCAAAAAAGTGGCCGGAAGTTTTCTGATTCCGCCTTCGTTAAAATCTATGGATAATCCATAAATGTATCCTCCGGCTATCATGATTACCGATACGATTCCCCCAAAAACTGAATATTTTGGCATTTTTTCACCTTCCTTACTAGAGGAAAGCAATTCTATTAACCTGTATTTATATATAATGATATAAGCATTAAAAGAATTAATAATAAATATCACAGAAAACGCCACAATTGTAATGATGATTGCTTCCCACTGAATACCAGTATTCACGCTTGGTACTTGTTTCATTAAATATAGCATAATCATGCAAAAAAAACGTGTAAATAATGTTCCTAAAAGAATACCTCCGGCAATTGCAATTATACCAATAAGTATATTCTCATAAAATAACATCCTACCAATCTGACTCTTTTTCATACCTAACAAAGAATATATTGCGATTTCTTTTTTTCGTGTTTTAACAAAAAATTTGTTTGCATAAAATATAAATACTGATGCAAAAATAAGGACTGCAACAGCAGAAATCTTAAATAAGGCCGCCAGCTTCCCCGATCCAAACCTGTACTGGGAAAATTGTGGATTAAAATACATGGAACAGAATATACTAAATATAGTAACGGCAAATATTGCACTAATCAGGTAAATTGTATAGCTGCCAAATTTCTTCTTTATATTATTAATTGCAAGATGAAAGAACTTCAATCGTATCACCTCCTAAAGAGGATAATACCTTAAGTATTTTACTAAAAAATTCCTTTCTCTTGCCACTGTTTATGATTTCCATAAACAAGAGTCCATCTTTAATAAATATAATTCTTTGACAAAAGCTAGCTGCAAAAGCATCATGTGTTACCAGCATAATTGTTGCCTGATTACATTCATTAAGTTTTTGCATACATTGAAGTAAATCCTTTGATGATTTTGAATCAAGGGCACCCGTTGGTTCATCTGCAAGAATCAGTTCCGGATTATGTACAATAGCACGCGCTGCAGATGCTCTCTGCTTCTGCCCACCAGAAACCTCATAGGGATATTTCGTTAAAATATCTTCGATTCCTAAGCCAACCGCAACCGTTTTGACAGTCTCTGTTATTTCCTTCGGATTCTTCTTGCCTAATATCAGCGGTAGTGCTATGTTTTCCTCCAACGTCATTGTATCTAGCAAGTTATAATCCTGAAAAATGAAACCCAGCTTGCTTCTTCGAAAATCTGAAAGCCCAGGCTCCTTCATTCTGCTGATATCATGTCCTCCGATTTCTATCTTGCCACCTGTAACTGTATCTATTGTTGCAATCACATTTAGGAGAGTTGACTTTCCCGCACCAGATGGTCCCATAATTCCTACAAATTCACCCTTATTCACCTCAAAACTAACCCCGTCCAATGCTGTAGAAGTATTACCTCCAAACTTTGAACCATATACTTTTTTTACTTCGCTTACTTTTAGAACTGCCATGGTTAACCTCCTTACAATTTTATGATAAAGAAAGCTTACCAATATTAACATCATCCTGCCATCGAATATACTTACAATATCATTGAAAAAACCTTACATTTTTGTAAGGTCTTCATTTAAGTAATTTCATATTTAATCATATTATTTCTTTTATTCCATCATTCTTTTGTTTTTGAATACTTTTTATTTTGAATCAATTTATCGAGATCGCAGTTTAGGCATAGTCCATTATGGCAGCAAATTACTCCACCACATTTTTGGCAAAGCCATTTTTCAGATTCTTTTTCATGAAATGCCTCCATACCATAGTCTCGAATAAAATCAAGATTTTCAATCATGCTCATGTTGTATTTTGTTCGATAACGCTTATCCAGTGCTTTCAGCCTCTGACAGGGATAAGCATCGCAATCATTGCAGAAGCGTACGCTTCCTTTTCTAAGTAATTCACATGTATCGCCCATATGTGTGCAATGTTTTCCTCTCGGAATACAACCAGGACAATAAGACTTATGAAATCCCTTTTTGTTTAGGTCCATTTCTCCAAATTGATAGGCTATACATACGCTACAATTCATCCCACATGGAGCAATTAATTCATTTTCCTTCTTGCTTTCTATTTCTCCTTTTTGCTTTCCTCCTGTCATAATTTCTCTCCTTTAATCTTAAGCGAAATAAGCAGCTCCACACACTTATTTATTCACGTTTACCAGGTTTTCCATATCTCCTGGCAAAATCCTACTGTTGCAGTTTTTCCATTCCGAACAATGGGGGTTAACAATACGTGCTGGTTTTCCAGTATCTTTTCATCCTTGTCTTCCTCTGCAATATATTGAACCAACGCCAGTGTATCCTGATCCTTACATTTCATATTAAGCATTTTTTCGATGCCACCTATTGCCTGCTTTACGCTGGTGAATTCTCCTTTGCTCATTCTCTTTTCCTTCAAATCAATAAACTGAACCTTGATTCCGCGTTCTTTAAAATACCTTTGTGCCTTTTTTGTATCAAAACATTTTGTTGTCCCAAATATCTGAATATTCATTCAGTCGTTCCTCCCAAAACATGTTTCAGCTCTGCTCCACATTCTTTTTGCAAATAGATAAGTTTTAACTCCTCTGTAATTTTCTTTTCTTTGTAAATATCATATCCCAGCTGCTGGTATAATGCTATGTTTCTTTCACTCTTACTGCTTGTAAATAGTTCATATCTTTGAGCTGGATACTCCTTTTCTATTTCAAGAAGAAGCCTCGTGCCAATTCCCTCTCTGTGCCTGTCAGGATGTACAATCAATTTCCCAATGTAGACAGAATCCTCTTCTCTGTATGCACGCACAGAACCTATGATTTCATTGCGCTCGCTTAGCACTTTTAAAATAATACCTCTTTGAAACTCAATTAACAGTTCTTCTAAAGTTTGCTTTAAGGGTGGAATCTCTGTATTATTAAAAAGCTTCGCTTCGCTTTGATACGCAAGGTATTGTAGCTTAAGGATTTCCTCTAGGTCATTTTTCTCTGCTTTTTTAATCACTATTTTTTTTTTTACATATAGTCGAAAATCGCAGAACTCATCTCCTCTGCCTATTGTTTTTGTTCTTACCCACACTAATTTCGGATGCATATTTCCATAGCTAATATCATCTGCATCACAGAAAAACCGTGCAATTTCAGGATAGCCATATTTTTTGCATGTTAAAGCATAAGGGCATACCACCATATCTCTTGCAAATCCTTCGGCGTTGCCTACTCTTTTACTCTCGAAACCTGCATTTGTGCCGAATAACTTATCAATCATTTTATCAAAGATACTTGGTGTCCATTTATACAGACCTGGTAGCTTCATCGCCCTTTGTATGAACTTTTCTGCTTTTTCCATTCCGCATAATGACCATTTTCCATAGATCTCTAAAGCTTTTTCTTTATTACCTTCCTGTTCTATTAATGCCTCATAAAAAGCAATACATGGAAGAATCCGTCCCAAGTGACTCTGCAGAGCTCTGTTTGCATCCTTGTTATCCTCAAGCAACTCTGCCGAACGCAAATAAATGCCTTCTAATCTATTCTCTAATCCATGCTCATAAAACTTTTTTAGCAGACTTTTTGTCATCAATTCTTTTTTTATGTATTTCTTTGCTAATTTGTACGAGTTCTTTTCCATAACCTTTCTCTTCCCTTCTAATGCTATATTAAGATGTTTGTGTGTTAATATGTGCAGTTCCCCATTTGTTCATCTCCTGCAATATTGGAATTAATGAATGTCCCAAATCAGTAAGCACATATTCTACCTTCGGTGGAATCTGCGGATAGATTTTCTTACAGATAAATCCATGTTTCTCCAGATCTTTTAATTGCTGTGCTAACATTTTGGGTGAAACTTTTGGAAAAATGTGATTTATTTCATTAAAGCGCAGCACGCCATTGGATAAATGCCATAGTATGAGAACTTTCCATTTACCACCGATTAAATCCATTGTCATTTCCATAGGACATTCGTATGTTTTATCATTATAGGTAATCATAAGAGACCTCACATTCAAAATAGTACCGTTGCCATTACCAATTGGTAAGTATGTTACTGAAAAGTGCGTACTTGATAGTATTTGCACAATCTTTTATTATAATATCACAGAATCGTAATTATTCCATGCAAAAGTTTATGGGAACAAAAAATAGTATGATGAGAGGGTAAAAATATGAGAAACAACACATTAACGGATATTCTGAATAGGAGAAGCATTAGAAAATTTAAGGACAAAGCAGTATCAGATGAGATTATCACAAGTCTTCTACAGGCAGCTATGAATGCGCCTTCAGCATCTAACCAAAGATGCTGGCATTTTGTAATCATTAAGCATCAGGAGATTAAGAATAACCTATCCCAGATTCATGGTGGGTATCAGGCTATTAAGAAGGCACCTGTTTCCATTCTCGTATGTGGAGAGCCAAAGGCCGCTATACTCCCAAGCTTTTGGGAACACGATTGCGCTGGTGCATCAGAAAACATCTTGATTGCTGCACAGTCAATGGGGATTGGTGCTATTTGGCAAGGGGTAAATCCTGCTGAACCGGATCAAATGGCTATGGTGAGCAGATTTGTTGATTTACCTTCAGGCATTGTGCCTTTCTCTATTATCTCAATGGGATATCCTGCTGAGAAAGGCGCTGAGAAAGGCGCTGAAAAAGAGACCTTTGAGCCAAATAAAATTCACTATGATTATCAATGGTAGCAAGGACTGTTTGCGACTTTACTAATCTGAAATTTCTCCTCTGATCTGTTCCATTTTTGTTTCATCCAGATGGTAGAATTTCATAAAAAATAGAAGAGAAATCAAAATTCCTGCCATTGGAAAAATAATCATTATGATTCTAAGACCCATAATCGTATCTGCCTTCTGCACGACAGCATTCACATCGAGCTTAATCATATCAAGTCCGATGCCCGCTATCAAAGCTGAAACGGCAGAAGCAAGCTTTACCACAAATGTCTGCATGGAAAAAATGACGCTCTCATTTCTTGTTTTATTTTTCCACTGCCCATAATCTACAGTATCTGCAAGAAAAATAGTAGTCAGCACCGTTGCAAGTCCGAATCCAATGAAAATAATGATGGCAGCAATACACAGCAGAACCAGATTTGCTATATTGAGCATTCCCAGAACAAAAAGCATAAAATAACCTGAGACAGCTGTTAAAATCGCTCCTCTTAAGATTGCTTTACATCCGAACTTTTTACGAAGCAGGGGAAGGCTCATCATTGATAGTATCTGTGCTGCACCTCCTACCGTACCAAAAAGGCCATAAAGTGCACCGTTCCCAATATCAAATTTAAAGAAGTAGATTGCAAGCTGATTCGTAAGATAAAGAGAAGCATTGAACAACACAATCGCCACAACTACGACAAGAGCCTGGTCATTGTGAATCAGTGCTTGGAACATCTCTTTGATGCTGGAACTTTTTTCATTGATTTTTTCTTTTTCTTTTACATGAAAGACTGAAAAAAGTGTTGTCAGAATAAATGCAATGGCGATAATGATGGCAAATAATTGAAAGCCCTTTCGCTCACTTCCTCCTCCAAGAATGGGAACTAGTACCATAGTCAGTGCTGTTGGAAGTGCAAATCCAATTCCTGCACAGCTCCTTCCAATAACAGATATCGTCTCTCTTTCTTTTCCTGCCTGTGTTATGGCAGGGATCATAGACCAGAATGGGATATCCATGATCGTATACGTGATGCCCCATAAAAGATATGCTGTCGAAATATACACTAACAGTACATTTCCAGACATGTTTTCAGGTACAGAAAACATGAAACCAATTACAAGAGCATTTAAAAGCGTTCCGGTCACAATCCATGGTCTGAATTTTCCAAATCTAGTATTTGTTTTTTCGACAATTACCCCCATGAATGGATCATTAAATGCATCAAATATTCTGGCAGCCATAAAAAGCACTCCAATAAAAGTTGCACTTACGCCAAGAACTGTGTTGTAATAATACATTAAAAATCCTGAAATCAGAGCGTATGCCATGTCCTTACCTACTGCACCAACTCCATAACCTACTTTTATTTTTTTTGTGATACCCATTTTGAAAACCAACCTTTCTTTCTATATAATGTGGAAAACTATTTCTCTTTCAGTAATCTGTTCTCCTCTTACGAATAGTTTCCCTTCTCCCGTTTGGCATCTTGTTTTGATAATCACGCCACCCATTCCCCCTTTTAAGCTGATAAGAGTAGGTCCTACAAGTTCGATGCCGCCTTCAGCTATAATTACCAGAGGTTCCTGATAAAACGGAAGTAGCTGTTTATTTTGATCAGTCACCCAAATGCGAACAAGTTCCATATCATATGTCTCCCCACTCCCTTCCAGTGTTGTTCGCGCACTGAATTCGAGACAAACATTTTTTGCTGGTTCTTTGATGACCGTTTTTATGACTCTTCCACTTTTAACAGCTTCAAACCTATAACTGGTCATCTCCCCTCCCCAGCTTGCAAAATAAGTATTATAGAGGCGAATCCCATCATTGAATGTAATATGGTGAAACAGCATAAGTCGAAGCATTTTCAGCTTATATTTTAATGGCAGATCAGTCTGTCCAAATTTGCCAACAGCAGTTAGTACTTTTTTTAGTGCTTCTGCTTTTTTATAAGAATATCCCTCTCCCTTTTCCATCAGTTCACCTACAAAATCATCTATTTTGACTGGCGGATGTGGCATAGCTGGAAAAGATTTATGATCAGGGTAAAATTCCTTCACAAATTCATTATTTTTATAGACTCTAATGCTCTCAGCATTTGTATAAATATAGAAGGACGGCAAGTAACCACCATTATGCTCCCCAATAGTAAGCGTCGATGGTATCTCTATGATTATGTCATCTTTCCTCTGGCTACTATATGCATAGGCTGCCGGTTTCGGATTGCGAAACATATCCAAAACGCCATGATAACAAATACGGTCACCGCTCCCAAAATCCTGATGTGTGTTATAGTCTGCCATACACCAGCCAAATCCTCCTGCAACCCCTTTCCTCGTAATACAATCATTAATGACTCTTGCATGCCTCAACGCATGTTCCATTCTTCTTTCCTCAGAATCAAATGCCTTTGTCGGAAACATATGTCCATTATATTCCGTCACAAGATATCCATGTTTTGTTTCCTTTGTTACATGATCTCTTGCTTCAATTCCCGCATTGCTTCCCCTGTGTGAAAAATCATTATATGTATAAACATCTTCCAGAAGATGACTGTTTTTAATAAAACGTACTCCTCCGGTCTGTCTCGACGGATCCAGTCTGTGCGCTAATGCATTTGTTCTTTCATAAAATGAATCATCATCAGCAGATTCGTTGATTCTGACTCCCCACAATATGATACTTGGATGATTTCTCTGTTCTGTTATCATCTCTGAAAGACTGCCTAATGCACAACGCTTCCATTCTTCATCTCCAATATGTTGCCAGCCTGGAAGCTCAGTTACTACTAATAGTCCCAGTTCATCACATGCATCCAGAAAATGTCTGCTCTGTGGATAATGTGAAGTTCGTACAGCATTCAGTCCAAGCTCCTCTTTTAAGATTCTGACATCCTGATACTGCAGATTTTTAGTTGCTGCATATCCAATATATGGGTAAGATTGGTGTCTATTCAGTCCGATAATCTGATATCTCTCACCATTTAAATAAAAGCCATCTTTTTCAAAACTAATCCTGCGAAATCCTATCCTATCAGTCCTTCTGTCAACTACCTCACCATCACAGAGCAGTTGCGTTATCAATTCATATAGAAATGGTTCTTCAGGAGACCATAGTTTAATCTGTTCCTGCATCCGCTCTCCCATAAAGCAGGTCTCAAGCTCCAGTTTCCCTCCCGCTGAAATTTGACATGAAATAGCAACGGTTTCAATACATTCATTTTCTCTCATCAGGTTTTGTCGAATCTGAATCGCTCCCTCTCCAGTCAGTGTAATATGACTGCTTAGCGTTTTTTCAGTTTCCTTTTTATTTCCCGTCAATGCAAAAACATCTTCTATCCTGATTTGTGGTCTGATTAGCAAACTGACTTCTCTATAAATACCTCCGTAGGTCATATAATCAATCACATGACCAAAAGGAGGTATATTCAGTATTTCTCTGCTGTCTGTTTTTACACATAGTATATTCTTTTTTCCATAAATCAGATATTTTGTGAGATCAAATGAAAACGCTGTATAACCTCCCTCATGTATGCCAATGCATTCTTCATTCAGGAAAACTTCTGCTCTATGTGCAACCGCTTCAAACACAATCATAACCTGCTGCCCGTTCCAGCTTTCATCCGCTTCAAACTCTTTCCTGTATAAACTGATCATCTGATATGCAGATTCATCAAAATAATGATAAGGAAGTATCCTGTTCGTATGTGGCAGTTCGATTTGCTCCATTAATGATGTATCATAGTATTGTTGTATCATATCATGATTAAAAGGACTCTGAAATTTCCAATCCCTATTCCAGGCTATTCGTTTTGTCATCTTTATTCTCCCTTCTCAACCAGTAGTCCATTCATGATTATATCCATCATGGACTCCAGTGCCTCTTCATAGGTAATCTGGTTTTCTGCCAGAACGCCGCTTCCCAAAAAATGTTCAAAAGCTCCCTCTATCACTGCTTTTACGACTGGAAGACTAACAGAACGAATCTGCCCCTGATCTACTGCTTCCTGCATCAGCGACATCGTTCCTTCCCATCCTGTTTCCAGCCTGTAAGAAACTTTCTCATAAACCATAGGATATTTATCACGTATCTGTCTGATCTGGCGCAGATCAATATTTCTGTATTGCTCAGGCAGAACAATAATAATCTGCCTGATCTTTTCTGTAACGCTTAGTGAACTTTGGAGTATCTTCGCCTCTTCTTCTTTAATCCCATCAAAGCAATAATCAACCATTTCATCCAGCAACTGCTCTTTTTCACTAATGATCTGATAAAGAGTTTTCTTACTGATACCGAGACTTTTTGAGATATCCTCCATCGTAAATTTCATTCCCTTTTCATTGAATAAGATTACGGTTGCTTCATATATTCTTGTTTTTAACGCTGATTCATTCATAGTATATTCTAAATTGCCTCCTACTACACTACACTGTTTTTCTGAACTTCTTTTTTGAACTGCTTTCCTACACTTTCCAATCTGTCCCTGCAATATTAAAATGGAAACTAGAAAACCACTTTTGGTTTTCTAGTTTCCATTATTATATCATACCAGAAGTATGTATGACTATATGGCAATAGCACTAATCCTTATCCTTTCCTTTTATTTATTCTTACCAAATTAGAAGCTGGTGCTGTATAAAAAATCTGGCAGCATAAGGTCAGAAATATACAGTTTTTATAATCAGCCAGATTATGAACATCCAAATCATGGAAATGGGAATAGCATAATACCACTTCTTTGGCTTACCATTTTGCCACATTCCCTCAGCCTCTTCTCTAAATCTATTAAAAGTCTCTTTTGGAATGAGTTGAATGGTAAGTGCAATTAAAGCAGGTAAGATGATAATGTCATCAATATAACCAAGTACAGGTATAAAGTCCGGAATCAAGTCTATGGGAGATAGGGCATATCCAACTGTGATACCCGCTAAAATCTTAGCAAGCAATGGCGTTTCTTTACTTTTCAAACATAAAAACAAAGCCGGAATATCTGTTTTCAGTTGTTTTGCTCTCTCTTTTAGATTCATGTTATTCATCTCCATTCCTTTTTTTGATTTTGTATTCAAATCTTTCTTTATAATATCTGTTTTTAATAAAATATTTATAAAATCTTTATTAAATCTTTCTTTAAAGCCTTTCTTAGTAGAAAAGACGTTTACATTTTTCTTGATTTATTATATAATCTCGCGGTTGGGTTAAAATATTAATTCAACCAAATAAAAAAATATTATATATGGAGATGCATAAAGATGAGCGCTGCTTTAGGAATGGTATGGGGAATTCTACAAATTACACTTTTAGATCTTACTTTAAGTGGAGACAATATTGGTGTTATTGCACTTGTTACTAGAAAATTGCCGGAAAAATCCGCGAAGCTGGCAAGCATGTTTGGAATCGCAGGAGCCCTAATTATGAGAATTCTCTTCGCGTGTATTTTGACCTATGTCTTAGCAATTTCTTGGCTTCCAATTCGTTTACTGGGAGGAATATTATTAATCAAAATTACTTGGGATTTTATAAAACCTAAACAAGAAGAGAATCATGTAGTGAAAGAAGTACAGGCTTTAAAAGATGCCGTTTTTACAATCATTATTGCAGATGTAAGTATGAGTCTTGACAATGTTCTGGCGCTGGCAGCTGCAGCAGATGGCAGAATGATTCTTTTAATTATCGGCATTTTACTGAATATTCCTATTATTTTCTTTGGAAGTAAATTTGTGGCAGACCTGATGAATAAATTTGAAATCGTTATTTATATCGGTGGGGCATTGTTGGCACATACTTCTTTAAAAATGATATTTGAAGATCAGCTCTTTGAAAAGTATATTCATTTACCCATTTTAGCAGGGAGCATCTTGCCTTGGGGAATAGCATTACTCGTACTTTTCTATGGTCTGTATACTATAAATACTCAGAAAGTAGCGTCCGCTATATAATGATACTGTTATAGTCATTGTGTCCTGCTCTTAAGTCAATCACGAAGAAGGTGCAGATATCATGCCCTTCTTCGTAAGAGTTTAATACATTGTACTAATCATTTTAATGCTACTTCGTTTTGAGTAAATCGCGTATTTCTATAAGTAAAAGTTCTTCATTACTTGGAACTGGAGGAGCGGTCTCTACAGCAGGTTCCTTCTTTTTTCTCGCTGTAATCAGCTTGATTACCATAAAAATAGAAAAAGCAATAATCAAAAAATCGACCATAGATTGAATAAATGCGCCATATCGAATAGCTACTTCTGCAATCTCTCCACTTGCTGGTGTAATTACATATTTAAAATTTGTAAAGCTGACACCGCCTAACAGAATACCGATCACTGGCATCAGTAAATCATTGACTAGGGATGTCACTATTTTTCCAAAGGCTGTGCCGATAATTACAGCCACCGCAAGGTCCATGACATTTCCTTTTAATGCAAATTCTTTAAATTCTTTTACCATAAATACCTCCTTATTCTGATTACTATTAATATGTCTACATTTTGGGACAAAATCCATTTTCAATTCTTCTCATGATAATAACCTTAAAATTATGATACTATTTTACTTCTACTCAAATAAATAGCAAGTCATTGACAACGAACCCAGCAGACAAGAATTATTAAATATTGAAAGCTTGTCATCTTCCTTGGAAGCACCTAATATATATAGCAAGGGATAAAAATGTTCGGTTGTAAAAAATGCTAATTTTGAAGATTTTCCAGCCTTCTCATAATGAATTACATTCTCATATTGCTTTTTTATTATATTACGCATTATATAAGTGTCAAATTCAACGGCCCAAGGATAGCCTTCTTCCATTTCCCAGCTAATTTTTGAAAGGTTATGTACAATATTTCCACTTCCGATTATAAATACTCCTTTTTCACGCAAAGCACATATATCCTGTCCGATTTGGTAATGTGTTTCTGCACTTGCGTTGCCATCCAAGCTAAGCTGATATACAGGTATGTCTGCCTCTGGATACATCTTGCAAAGGACAGACCATGTACCGTGATCTATACCCCAGCTATTATCGATCTTCACATCTGTCCCAATAAGTCGCATTGTTTCATGTGCTAATTCCGGCGAACCAGGAGCCTCATAAACGACTTGGTAGAGTTTTTCCGGAAATCCGTACATATCATAAATCGTTTTAGGTTTTTCCAAATCATTGATCTGTGTGCCGTTTGTAACCCAATGTGCGGACACTGAAAGAATTGCCTTGGGTTTTTCAATTTTTTCAGCTATATCTTTCCAAGCGCGCACATAAGCGTTGTCTTCAATAGCGTTCATTGGTGAGCCGTGTCCGATAAACATAACTGGCATTCTTTTCATCATCAAATTCACTCCCAAAATTGTTTATTATCATTTAAAAGAATTACTATTATTATAACATAAAACCGACATACTTATCCTAATATGTCGGTTTTCATTCGCTTTAGCAATCAATTCCTCGGAAGCTGCATTCAAATTCTAAGGAACTGCTGATATCCAGCAGATATTCATCATGTGTTCTGGCACCCCAGGCATCATCTCCTGCAATTCCCATCTGTTTCAGGGATGCTCTGATGACTGTGTAGTGTATCTGGGGCAGTTCATTGGGATGCATGGCATTTTCCAGTTCATGCGGCGTATAGGGAAGCGCTGAAAAGTTCATACGACTGCCTTCAAAAAGCAATCCACAACCTGCAGCATCTGTTACCTTGGCATACCTGACCTCTGTCTTATTGCCACAGTCCTGTGGCATCAGGTATTCAGCCATATTATCTTCGCTCTATATTATATATCATATAATATTATGTGACAAATGTCATTTTTTTAATGTAGAAACCGATGACAAATGGCAATAGAATAGAAGTTATGCATTTTATAAAATAAGGTCGGGCAGAAATATTGGTCATAATCTCATTTTATTATACAAAAATATACTTCTGCCAAGAGTATTGAAATGAATTGAGGAGGGTAACATGAAGAACTTTTTAAGCAATCAGAAATATTTGGTACGTATCGGAGGTGTTCTGGTATTACTTGTTATAACCGTATTGATATATACCGGTTTTATCAGTAAGCCACAGTCATTTGCAACTGAAACGGTATCGGTTGGAAATGTAGCCGAGGTGATTACTGTAACTGGCAATGTCCGAGGAGAAAGTGAGAAAACATACTATGCAAAGGTCTCTGCACCAATTTCTCAAATGGAGATAGAGATCGGTGATGAAATTGAAAAGTCAGCCTCAGTGGTGACTTATGAAACCACCGATTTAGAGCGTATGAAGGTAGAGGCAGAACTGCGTGTTGACGCTAGTGAAAATGGTTTTAAGGCCAAAGTTGAACAAAGTAATCAGAATGCTTCGCGTTATGCAAAAGCATCTGCTGATGAGCAGGCATATCAATATCTGTATGCATTAAGTAGAACGGATGCAGATGCGCTGTCACAAGGACAGTACCAGGAAACATGGAATATACAATGTGAAACCGATAGTATCAATAAGAAGATTGCCGATAAAAATAAACAGCTTGCAGAGAAAAACGGCCAGTTAAATGCGCTTACTGATAAAACAACTGCAGAAGCAAAGAATCTTTCAAGTGAGATTGCTTCTCTCAGTGGAGATGTGGCGGGTCTGCAGGGGTCTCTTGCATCCCTTCCTGCAGGTGATATGACACCAGCAGAAAATGAGCATTCCACATATGACTCTAATTTAATGGAAGACATCACAAGGAACTGGACGCAAGCGACAACGGAAGCCAATACTTATGAGTCACAGATCATGAACAAGTATGCAAAAGAAGAATTGGAATCCAGTCATCAGTTAAATGAACTCAGTGTACAGACAACAGTCGAAAATTTAGAAACGGCATCTCGTGGTGTGACAGCAGAATTTGGTGGTGTCATCAAAGAGGTCAATGCCAAGGCCGGCGCAGTGGTAACAAAAGGAACACCTTTATTTACGGTAGAATCTACAGATGCCATGAAGGTGAATACAGAAGTGTCTAAGTATGACATTGGTAAAGTCCGCATGGGACAAAAGGCACTGATTACTATAGCAGGAAAAACTTATGACGGAACAGTGTCAGAAATCAAGCGGCTTGCAATCGAGGATTCCTCTGACAAGACAAAAATTACAGTCAGTGTCAGCATTCTAGAGCCTGATGATTCAATTATCCTTGGGATAGAAGCTGATGTAGACATTTTTGCAGATGAAAAGGAGAATACACTACTGATTCCGGCAACCGCTCTATATACGGATGAAAATGGAAATTATTGCTATTGCATCCAAGACGGCAAGGTAAATAGAAAAAATATTGTGACCGGTATTGCTTCTACCTCCAAAGTAGAGGTCTTAGAAGGACTTGCAAATGGAGAGCATGTCATTACAGATGCAATCACAGATGAGCAGGTTGGCCAAAAGGCGGTGGAAGAATAATGATGCCATTGATGGAATTTAAAAATGTGTCGAAGGAATATAAAAGCGGAGACCGAAGTTTCTATGCATTAAAAGATGCTAGTTTTTCTATCAATGCAGGAGAAATGATTGTCATTCTTGGTCCATCCGGCGCCGGTAAGAGTACACTCTTGAATCTGCTCGGTGGAATGGACTCTGCTTCTAGCGGTTCCATTTTATTTGAGGGCGAGGATTTGACAACATATACGGACAATCAGCTGACCCAGTACCGCGCTAAAAATGTGGGTGTTGTCTTTCAATTTTATAATCTGATTCCAACATTAACTGCATATGAGAATGTTGCACTTATGAAAGATATACAGAAGGAGACTATGGACCCCACTGAGGCACTGACAGCGGTCGGGCTGGCAGAGCATATGCACCAGTTCCCATCACAACTATCCGGTGGTGAGCAACAGCGTACTTCGATTGCAAGAGCCATTGCAAAGAATTCCAAGCTTTTATTATGTGATGAACCGACAGGTGCACTCGATACAGAGACTGGGCGAGAGGTATTATGTATGTTGCAGCGTATGAGCAGAAATAACGGGCGTACTGTCATTATGGTCACTCATAACAGTTTTTTTGCCGATATCGCGGACAGGGTTATTCGTGTTAAAAATGGTGGTATCAAAGAAATTACAATCAACGAGCATCCCAAAGATGCAGATGAGGTGAGTTGGTAATGCTGAGGAGAAAAGTGTGGAGAGATCTGCGGCAGAACCTGACGCAATTCATGGCAATTTTCCTGATGTCCCTGCTGGGCATGTGGATTTATGGCGGTATGGATGCGGAAAGTACTGGCGCATCAAAAGTAGCAGCTCATTTTTATCAGGAATATAATCTTTCCGATCTGTGGATTATGGGTGGTGGATTTTCGAGTGAAGAAGTAAAGAACGTCAGTGAAATCCCTGGTGTCATATCGGCTGAGAGAAGGTTAATGGTCACAGGCGAACTAGATTTGGCATCTGACAGTGAAGCGATACAGACCAAAGAGGTTGAAAATCCATCTATGCAGATGGGTTTCTTGACGGATTATCAGACGAATCGCTTTGAAGTCATGGAAGGTGAAGATTTCACTCCAGAGAAAGAGGGGGTGTGGATCGATCGCTTTGTTGTAGCAAAACATCACCTGAAAATAGGTGATACTGTCAGATTCAAAGTAAATAATGTGACAGTTACAAGTATTTTAAAAGGGGTAATCCGTACACCTGAAATGGTCTATTATGCGGATAGTACAGATATTACGGCTGAGTACGGAGATCATGGCTATGCATTTATGGCGGCAGCATCTTATCCATCAGCAGAATCTATGATATACAATCAAATTGTGATTGATACCCTCATTGACGCTGTAGAAGAACAAGACACAATGAGAGAGGCAATTGCTCTGGTACTTGATCGAGAGAATATTGTGGTGTCAGACCGTTCACAGACGTTAGCATACAATACATTTCAGTCTGAAATGGCACAGCATAAGTCAATGGGCGTTATCTTCTCAGGGGTGTTCCTTCTGATTGCTGTACTCGGAATCATCACAACGATGACACGACTGACTTCGAATCAGAGAATTCAGATTGGAACGTTAAAAGCATTAGGATTTTCAAAGAAAGTCATTACGCGACATTATGTATCTTATGGATTTTTATTGAGTTTGCTAGGTTCTATCACTGGCATGTATACTGGAGCAATGACTCTTCCACGCATTATTTATCCAGCATTTGAAGGTGGTTATGAACTGCCTGCGCTAAAGGGTCAACTTTCCATGGGGCCTTATATGGCAGTTTTAATATCTGTTACAGTATCTTCTATCGTCAGTTTCCTGTCATGCCGCAAGGAATTATCTGACCCACCAGCTGTAACACTGAAACCTGCGGCGCCAAAAAAGATTAAACATTCTACATTTGAAAAAAGTAAGATGTGGCTGTCGATGAGCTTCTCCTCACAGTGGAATGTGCGTGATATCCTTCGAAATAAGGCACGTTCTGTCATGGGTATCATCGGCGTCAGTGGTTGTACGATGCTGATGGTCTGTGCTTACGGTTGCAGCGATTCTATATATGCCCTAGTGGACTGGATGTATGGAGGGCTGTTGACTTCTGAGTATAAAATCACACTATCTGAAGAAGCTGATTATGGAACAGCAGTCGATTATGCCAATCAGTATATGGGACAGTTGTTACAGGAGTCCCCTCTGGAAATATTTGCAGGCGATGTACGAAAGACAGGTGCTCTGACTGTTTTGGATACCGGAAATTATATGCATTACCAGGATACTTCATTGAATAAGGTCTCATTAAATGAGACAGGTGTGGCATTGTCTTATAAAATGGCACAGGGTCTGGGTATTTCAAAGGGAGATTTCATAAAATGGCATATTGTGGGCGACGACGAGTGGGAAACGACCCGAGTCGTGCAGGTCTACAGAGATCCAATGACACCAGGAATCACGATGACCAGAAAGGTATTTGAAGATTTAGACCATTCATTTGCACCAACAGCAATCCTGACAAATGTGAAAGTTGCTGACAATCTGACAGATGATGAGAATGTCATGGCAGTACTGAATGTGGCACAGATGAAAGCTGACTTTCGCAAAAATATGGAAGGTATGAATATGATGATTACCATGATGGTCACATCGGCTATTATATTGGGTATTGTAGTGCTGTATAATCTGGGTGTACTATCATTTGTTGAGAAAATGCGGGAAATTGCCACATTGAAGGTTCTGGGATTTCAGACTGGAAAGATTCGTGGTATCCTGCAGGCGCAGAATATATGGATTACTGCAATGGGCGTACTGGCTGGACTGCCATTTGGTTATGGATTACTAATTGCAATGTGCCAAACAATGTCAGCTGATATGGATCTGGTACCTGTCGTTGGTATGAAATCCTACCTGATTTCAATCGGCGGAACCTTTCTCGTGTCTATCGTAGTGAACTTCCTGTTATCAGGAAAGGTAAAGACGATTGATATGGTAGATGCGTTGAAGAGTGCGGAATAAAAGTTGACATAATTCAAGTGGTTGTTGCACTCGTTACTTAATGCGACAACCACTTGCTTTGTACTTTACGATAAAAGTATTTCATATGACCTCACATTACTTTTTTTCTAGAGAGTCAAAAAATCGTTTCAAGTTGTCAGGAAGCACATAATGATTCGTCATTGCTTCTTCTGAAAAAACGGTTTTATGTTCTGCATAAACTTCTTTTAAAATGGCATTGATGATTAGTTCCTTTGGTGGCTCTGTATATTCCTCACCTTCATAGCTCCATACTCTACAATCAACATCATCACCGCAGAGATCACCACAGTCTTTACAAGAAGATTCTTTTACCTCTATTGCTATATCTTTTCCATTGATTCGTATGGTAGGTGAGCTAACAAATTTGTATGCAAAAGCTAATTCCCTATTTATGATATTTACTTTATTCACTTGAATATCAAACCCCGCCGCTTCTAAAACAGTTGAGACATCCTTGATTGCCATATCCAGATTTGATTCTGTACCCTGACATCTCTCGCATACATTTAAATCAAGATATAAAAAATCAATCTTTATTTTCTTTTTTATACTTTCGCTACAGCAACAGCTATTTTCCTGACAACAGGAAGATTGATCTGCCATACATTCACCGCCTTTCATAGTATACATTTTGAATAACCGAATCATTTCAAGGGTATTAACATTATGCTCTAATTTTTTGTAACAATTTTACAACTTCTTCGACCTTTAATACTTTTCCGTAGGATACAACTTTTCCATCTACAACCAATGCCGGAGTCGTCATAACACCATAAGCAGCAATCACATTAAAATCCGTTACATGCTCGATTGCTGTATCCATACCAAGTTGTTCCAAGGCAGCTTTTACATTTTTTTCAAGTTCATTACATTTTGCGCAGCCCGATCCTAAAACTTTCACTGCTTCACCTGTATTTAGATTATCTGCAGCCTTTTCTACAGCTTCTGGCGTGCATCCTCCTCCACAACAACAGCTTGATGAGGCATCTTTATCTTCTTTTTTCTTACCTAATCCAAATAATCCCATACTCAATTCTCCTTTTCTGAATCAAT